>Ga0208242_100101_pt1 | contig 115750 bp, 118 predicted proteins | sample SubbioAug_CSW13A_FD_184825 | JGI IMG/M metagenome (GOLD analysis project Ga0208242, IMG submission 184825) | Serpentinite rock and fluid subsurface biosphere microbial communities from McLaughlin Reserve, California, USA - CR12Aug_CSW13A (SPAdes) | ecosystem: Environmental > Terrestrial > Deep... | reverse complement strand
CCCCGCAGCGTCGGGAATTTTTAAGTCTGAGCCTAGAAGAGCTGCCAGTACACCAAGCGCAAAAAACAGGATGGGAGGAGAAATTATATTCTGCCAAACTAACTCCAGGGATAACAAGACGCTCACCACCTTATTAACAGATCATCATCAAGCAATTATAACAACGATTTATAATGAAAAGTCCGACGAATGCGTTTTAAACGCAAACATCGGACTGCATGTTAACTGATATTCCTACCCTTTAAATGCCATCCGGCAGATATTCACTTGTTAGAGTTCCCGCTCCAGCACAAAGATAAAAATCTGTTCACCTGTTTTTGTGCTGATGTCCGTATGCAAACTTATTACTCTTAAGGTATTCCTGCTCCCACCAGACAATCGCTTTTGTAATTTCGTCTTCCATTTGTCCTTTGGGTATTACTAACGCCTTCTTTCTACAGTAATATTACGCTTCTGTTAATCAATACAAGTTTTTTATCCCCGTAAATTTTGACCAGAGTATACCAGAACTATACAGCCTTTGTAGTTTTTTGCATATACTCCTGTGCCTCAGGGCTGATGAACTCTTCGAAAGAGTAATACCCGGCTTCTGCATCCTTGGCGACTTTTACAGTCTGATCAGGGGGAAATTTTAGGTTTGTGGGGCAGGGAGTATAGATCTGAACATATGTGGGTCCTACCTCACGGGCTACCAGTATGGCTTTTTTAACGGCTTCCCCTATTTTCCTGGGACTTGCCACAGTGACCCTAGCTCCGTATGCGCATCCTGAAGTACGTGCAAGTTCAAAGACAGGAATTTTGGGAAACTTTTTGCCTTCAGGAGCCATATTTAAAACTTGCCCCTCTTTGGTCATGCCGCTTTCCTGACCACCAGTGTTGCCATAGACTTCGTTATCCACCATGATGGTTGTGATATTCTCCCGTCTCAGCCAGGAGTGAAGCGTCATATCCAGACCAATATCCGCAATGCCGCCGTCTCCCACCAGCACCACAACATCCTTGTTTCTATCAGGATAGCGAATTTTCAGCATTCTCTTTAGGCCGGATGCAACTGCGTTTTGATTGCCAAAGGCGGTGTTTGAGTAATTTAGGGCTGTCTGGGCAAGGCCGAAGAATGAGCATCCAGGCGTGCCAATGATCAGTGTGTCCGCTGGCGCAGGCAAAGAAGCCGCAACCAAACGGACACCCAGGGCCACACCGCAACCGGCGCAGTGAGGATGCTCTTCAATAATTTCTTTGAATGTGCCAAGGTCAGAGATTCCTTTTTGTTCATGATATGGACCATTTTCCACCAGTTCCTGATACTCTTTGGGTAACAAATCAGCAAATTCAGCTGTCGGTTTTAAAATCCTAAGAGACATACGTGTCCTCCTTAAAGACGTTGGTTTTGGCGGTTTAGCGCATTGTGTATTTCAGAGATAATCAATTCCTTGGGTATTGTCATGCCGCCAAAAACCCGGGGGCCTGCCACCACTCTGTTGTTCTCGTTCAATGTAGCTTTAATTTCCTTAGCAAGCCAACCGCCGGCGTTAAATTCTGGCACCACAATCAGCTCTGCATTCTTGGTAGCTTCTTGCAATTCGTTTACCGGGAACGGTCGGATTGACTTTATCTTGATTAAACCAACATCGAGACCAGCGTCTAGTAAGTCTTTGAGAGCTTCCCGTCCCTGTGAAACGGCAGTGCCGGAAGCAGCGATGAATATTTTGGCGTTAGGGTTTTCTACTTCCAGCAGACCCCCCAAATACTGGGCAAGATGTTTACGAGCTCTTTCTGCGGCGGCCAGCACTTCCTGGTGCCAGCTGGCATTGGCCGCGTAGCTGATAAAGTTGCTTTTATTCAAAAGGGGGTCACGGGTGATCCTCATGGGTGGTGTTTCCATGTCAAAGACAGGTACGGGTGAATTTTCAGGATCATAGGGAAGAAGTTTGAGATCATCCGGCGGCAGCATCACTGTCTCCCTGGTATGGGTGACAAAAAAGCCATCAACAAAGACGCCCACCGGCAGGTGTACATCCGGCTTTTCCGCTATTAGATAGGCTTTAAGAAGCATGTCAAAAAAATCCTGCACATTTTCAGCGTGAAGCATGAGCATGCCTGTATCAAGTAACATACCCATCTCTATATTTTCCGGCTGAATAGAGGGGGGCAGGGAAACGCCCCTACACATAAAAGCGCAGACAATCGGCTGGCGGGAGCCAGCCCAGACCGGGAACATTTCCATCGCCCGCAATGTGCCCGGGCCGCTTGTAGCAGTAAATACACGCCCTCCGCCAAGAGATGCGCCATGAATGGCTGCCATGACGGCAAACTCATTTTCCGCCCTGTAGTAATCCTTGAGATACCCTTTGGCATACAAATCGCCAATCAGATGCATACTTTCACTCTGCGGCGTAATCGGATACGCGATGGCCATATCTACATTCGCCCTTTTGATGGCTTCCATTACCGCCTCGCTGCCAGTAATAAAAGCCGGGGCCCTCTCTGATTCAAACAATAACTGGCTGGCTTCTACAGGACGCTGTACCCTGTCCATTGCCAAATCACCTGCTTTCTAGCTAACTGTCAACGCTTCCTTCGGACAGGCTACCACACAAAGGCCACAGCCCTTACAACGAGCCTGGTTAATACCGATATTTTTTGCCTTGTCTATTGAAATCACGTTCGGGTCGGGGCATGTAAGGATACATAGCTTACAACCATTGCATTTTTCTTCATCAACCCTGGCAGCAACATACATAGACGTTTCCTCCTTTAAATGACGAACTCCTTAACAGCCGAACCGGCCGCTTCCATCACTTCCATGTTTTGTTCAATTAACTCGCTAATCTTCTCATACTTCCCTTTTAGCTCGTCATCAAGGGCAGCTGTTGTACCGGAAGCGACAAACCTGCCGCCGCCAAATCTCTCCATCAAAGCCTCTTTCATCGATTTAGACGACACAAGCGGTTTCACTCCCAGAAGCGCTCCAAGCATAGCCATGTTGGAGGCCAATTCTGTCCCGCCCACATCCAGCGCAACCTGGGTGGCAGAAAAGTAATAAAGTTTGGCGTTTAAACGGGCAAGCTTTGCCAAGTCGTCATCACCAAGTTGGGGGACTTCTTCGGAATTTGCAATAATAATACCATTTTCCTGCAGACCGTCAAAGAATGGCATGGTGTAACATTTACCCATCGTAATGACATGCGGATGAAAGATCATGATGACGTTGGGGAAGAGGACTTCTCCACGCTCATAGATGCTTTGTGTATCAATACGAACATAACTTTCTGCGGGCGCCAGTCTTTTTTCTGCGCCAAAGAAGGGGTTTACCGTACTGACAAGACCATCCTTAAAGGCAGCATTGCCTAGAATATGTGCGGCGGTCACAACTCCCTGCCCGCCAAGGCCAGACATACGAATACTTGTTTTTTTACTCATCCTTTTTCCCCTCCTCAAGCCCAGCTAAATATTCCTGTGCCTCTGTGGTGATATATTCCTTGCTTTTAAAGAAGCCTTCCTTTTCCCTTTGCTTGATTCTGGCTACCATCTCTTGCGGCTTAAACTTGTAGTTGGTAGGGCAGGGCGAAAAAATCTGCACGTAAGAAGGGCCAACCTCGCGGGCCGTCAGAATTGCCCGTCTGACCATTTTTTCCAGGCGTTTGGGCTGGGCAGGTGATATTGCAGCCACGTACGCACAGCCGGATTCCCGGGCTATTTCAGGCATAGAAATTTTGGGAAACTTCTTACCCTTAGGAGCCATATTAAGAACGGTTCCTTGGGGCGACATCCCGCTTTCCTGACCGCCTGTATTGGCATAGGCTTCATTATCAAGCATGATGGTGGTGATATTTTCACACCGAAACCAAGACTGCATGACCATATCAAGGCCAATATCCGCGGTGGCGCCGTCACCGGCGATGACAACCACATCTTTGACTTTATCAGGAAACCTCAGTTTAAGTGCACGCTTCAGCCCCGAGGCCACAGCGTTTTGATTCCCAAACACCGAATGTATGTTATGCAGAGCAACCTGCGGAAACGCCAGCGCGCTGCAGCCGGTGGAGCCGACAATCACGGTGTCCTCAGGGTTGGGCAGGGAAGCCAGGATTAGGCGCAGTGACAGTGCCAGGCCGCAGCCAGCACAAAGGGGATGCTCCTCTAGCAACTCCTTGTACGTGCCAAGCTGTGAGACCCCCAAACCCTTGCCAAATGGGTCAGATTCCACCAGTTCCTTGTACTCGTCAGGCATTATGTCTTCAAAGCAGGGAGTAATCTTAAATATGCTCTTATTCATTGGCGCACCTCCTGATTTCATCAACAATCAGTTGAGGGGGCATTGTCATTCCACCAAACACTCTTGGGGCACCCACTACTTTTGTGGTATCATCAACGGCTGTCTTCACTTCACGACAAAGCCAGCCCACACGATTAAATTCCGGGATAATAACTGCTTTGGCTTTTGCAGCAAGCCTTCTGATTTGCTCCGTCGGGAACGGGCGAAGACTCTTGATTTTAACAAGGCCTACACTGAGCCCTTCACTCTTTGCCTGTTGAATTGCTTCCCTGCTTTGCGAAACTGCTGTTCCTGAAGCAATAATCAGGATATCGGCATCTTCATTTTCCACTTCAATTAGGCCGCCTAGCAGACTGTCAATATACTTTCTTGCCCTTTCAGCAGCAGCTAGAATTTCCTGCTGCCACGAGGCATGAGCCGCATAGCTGATAAAGTTGCTCTTCATGACGAAGGGGTCCCGCATCTGACGAAAAGGAACAGTTTCCATGTCCATAGCCGGAACAGGAGCACAGTTTGGGTTATAGGAGGGGAGCTTCATGTCCGCCGGGGCAATGTTTACTTTGTCCCGGGTATGGGTTACAAAAAAACCGTCAGCGAAAACCCCCACAGGAACATGCACATCAGGCTTTTCCGCAATAACGAAAGCCTTTAACACCATGTCATAAAGATCCTGGCCGTTTTCTGCATGAAGCATCAACATCCCGGTGTCGAGCATATATGCCATCTCCAACGTGTCGGGCTGAATTGTCAGAGGAGAGTTAATTCCTCTGGTCATAAATGCGCAAACGATAGGCAGACGTGAGCCGGACCAAGTCGGAAACATTTCAAAGGCACGCAGCGTTCCCGGACCTCCGGTCGCTGTGAAAACCCGTACCCCAGCCATCGCCGCACCTGCAACAGAAGACATCACAGCGAATTCATTCTCACCACGAAAATACTCTTTTATATAGCCTTCGGCAAAAATATCGCCTACAAGATGCATGCTCTCGGACTGCGGTGTGATGGGATAAGAGATGGCCATATCCACATTTGCACTTTTAATGGCTTCCCTAATAGCTTCACTACCTGTAATAAACTGCTCTTCCCGCTCTGCCTCAAAAAAGAGTTGCTCCGGGGTCACTACTTTTTGCTCAATCATTTACCGGCCACTCCTTTCAGACGGGCAACAGCCTCTGTCAGACTTGCAAGCTGCGCAAGCCCCACATCCCGCAGTGAAATCATTGCATCCTCATGCCCGGCCTCACCACAAAGAGCAATGGTGTAGCAATCCGTGCCACCACGGATAATTTTCAGAGCTACATTGGCATAGTGGCAATGTACACCGATAAAAAGACAAAAATCGATCTTGTTATGCCAGATTGTCAGGTTCGGATGATTCGGGTTAATTTCTACAGCCGGGTTAATCATGGGATACTTGGGACGATAGTCGGGCATCGGGATAATACGGGTACCTGCCAAATCAGCCAGCTCTTTTACAGCCTTAGCTTTTTCGGCTACACCCTCTTTCCAGTCCCAGAGAAGAAGCGGCCCCGGAAAAAGGAAAGGATTTTTGGCTTCAAGAATTTTTTGGGCAATTTTCTCAATCGCCTCTTCTTCGGAAACAATCGAGCCTTCCACTAAGGCCTGCCCTTTTTCCGGCAGTGTAACACCCATGGAAGCGGCGGCTGGTGGCAAATAACCTTCCGGACCTACAAGCACCTGGTATTTACTTTCTAACAACTTTCATCCCTCCAGCTTCATAGTATCTGATAGTACAAGAAACGCGCGCATTTACTGTATTCCGCTGCCGATTTGCAAATGCAAATCGTTCTAATTTCCTCCAGTATAAAAAAAAATCCGGTACCAAAAAAAATGGTGCCGGATTTCATTTAACGGTAACGTTAACCTTAAACTGACTTCCGACTTTGCGCTAAACTGACTCGGAATTTACGCTAAAAATTCTTTGTCAAGAACGAAGACAAAAATTCGCTCTCCGGTTTTTGTGCTGATATCAGTATGCAGACTGATGACATTGGCAGAGGTAACCCGGTTAATGATTCCTTCAAGCTCAGGACGTCCCCGCTCAACTAATTGCTGGCGCAACTTTTTGATCAGTGCCATCCCATCTTTATTTTGCGCCAAGTAGCACTCAGCCGGTGCCAGAATCCCCTTTAGATTAACGATAACCATATTACGCAATATATCTGTCTTAGCCTCGGTAGGACCCCGTCCCTTATATTCCTTCTCCCAGTGAATAATGGCCTTTGTTATTTCATCTTCCATTTGACCTTTGGAATAAGTCACAGGACATTCCTCAGTTTTTTATTGTTTATTATACGCTACGAGACTACAGAATTCAAGACTCTAAAGTAATAAAATTATGAAAGTAAAAAGTGAATTGCCTTTTTTGTGGCTTGAACCGCTCTAAGACTATTTGGTGAATGACTTTTTGTAGGAGTTGCGGTTACGCCTGTGAGCATTAACAAGCAAGTTCAGAATAGGTAACCGTTTTACTCAGCACACAACATGTCAAAAGCCTGTAAAACAGGGCATTTTTGAATTTTCTCCTATTAAAACGATAGCAGAATTCATTCAAATATACTTGCAGGCACACAAAGTAATTATGTTCGAAAAGCACTTTGGTACAGCCAGCCAATTCGGGTTTTCAGGCTTTCCGGCAGAAACCCAAAAACACCGCAACCCCTTGCGGTGCTTACATTCTTTATGGTGCGCCTGGCAGGAATTGAACCTGCGGCCTGCGGATTAGGAATCCGTAACATGGCCTTTTGCGGCGTTCTGTACTTTTAGGGACAAGCCTGTATTACGGGGTTTCTGGGACAAGCTCTGCTGTACTTTTATTAAAATATTGGGGATTTTTTGAATTGTTTATCCCCAAACTATCCCCATGCTCTATAAAAATACAGCTGTAACGCGCCAGGAGCTCCTACAGAGGCCGCATGTGAAGTAAGGGTGTATTTTCCTTAGCCGGGCAGGCAAAAGCTAATACAGGGACCTGTGGCTTCTGATTCACTGATTCCTTCACCAAATATATTTTTAAACACGTAAGCTTAAAGCTTATCGGATTCTTTGGTAGAGGTTTCCGTCATTACGTCCTTTATCTTAATGTCGAACCCCCGGTGCTGCGCCAATGCTCTGGCCGCCTGTTTTGCAAAGCCGAGCGCCAGGCGCTCCCTTTCCTCTGGCGAAAGGGTATCAACATCCTTTGTTGTTCCGTCTGAGTAAGTTACCGTCGCGACTACCTTCATCTGCGCCTTGACCTCCTTCATAATAATTTGCAGTTAGCTATAAGTAACGATATAATAAAACAAAACAGGGCAGGAGACTGGTCTGTTTCATATGACGGAGGGCGCTTAACCTTGACCGGGGGAGGCGTCCTCTTCTTCTTTTTTTTCTTCAACCATACGATAGAGCGTTTTATCTTCCGGATTAGCTATTATCTCTGAAAGGGCAAGGCCATCGCGTAAACCCATGAGATATGTTTCTTCGGCTTCCTGGCCAAACCTAAGGCCTTCAACTTCAGCATATTGAGTGAATATAGCCTGACCTTTTTCATCCAGGATGTCTCGGATTTGCCCGGACAGGTCTGCGCTTCTTTGTGAGAGCGCTCTATAGCTAGCGCATTTCCAAAGAACTTGACCCACTTCAGACTGACGATCAGCTACCATACCTTTCATGTGCTGCACCAAATTACTTCCTTTGCCTAATAACATTGACATCACAGTAAATCATCTCCTCTTTTTAATTTAATTTTAGCTCCTGCCCTGTTTTTACCTAGCACTTCTAGTCATCGTCCTCTGGCGTTGGATAGAGCAGCTGCGCTTCATTCAACAGGCTCTGTACATCCGCTAGCTTTACCCTGGGTAGACTGCCGGCTATCTTGTAAATGGGGATCTTTCCTTCCTTTGACCAACGATAAAGAGTGGAACGTGAGATACCAAGATGCTTAGCTGCTTCACTAACATTTAACCATTCATCCTTCATTACATCGTCATCCTTTCCCCTTAAGCTGTTCTGTATCAAGTGTATTAATTTGTTTTAAGTGTATCATTGTGTATCGTATGTGTCAACATGTTTTAAAAAGTATATCTGCAATAATAAGCAAAGCTTCTTCCCTACCCTTAGTAGAGGGTGCGTGCTACCCGTCTCTCCCTAGGTCCACAAACAAGTTTCTTAATCAATTGCAGTCATTCTGGATGTAAACATTTGTCAACATCTCTGCCCCTGAGAGCAGGTGGTTTAGCTTTCAAGGTTATACGTCAGCTTATACGTTCGTTACTCGCCAGCTTGTACGCCAGAACGTACAGTTTACCTTGTCCAACAGCTTATTTTTCACCTGTTTTATTTCGGAAAAAGGGTATTAGGGAAACAGCGAAGCGAGCGGCAGCTTTCGCTCACTCCCCTCACTTCGCTTATTTGAACCTTGAGATTTTCCAAATGGCTCGGTTCTGTCCCGTCCAAGAGTACATATAACTTTAGGGAAACAGCCACGTCTTTGAGTATAGGTTGACAATAAAAGGAATTAAATGCCAAAACATAGAACTTTTATCAATGCTTTAAAAAGTTAGGAGGGTGTCACTTTGAAGAAGGGGAATAATCAAAGGTGGATTCTTTCATGTTTCATTTTGGCAATCTTAATCGTATCGGGAATTTTCCGTTGGAGCCACGAAGCTGACAAATCCATTACGGAAGGTGTAGCTGCCTGGAAAAAGGACAGATGGACCGGACAGGTATGGCTAGTGGGATATGCAGCTAATGACGTACGGGAAAGGCCGATAGGACCTGAGTTTGAGTATAACCAGAACCCACCTCAAATTACGGGCTTTGATAAAAGACTCTTTGAGGTGGAAGCAGGAACGACCGACCCTTTTGGTCGTATTGGCCTTTACAAATTGTTGCCGCCTACTGAAGAGCAGATGCAAGAGTATATAAAACAACGCGGGCTACTGGATATATCCCCACAAGAACTTGATGGTGTGGATAGATTGGTGTTAGAACACCTTGTTAAAGTGGACGAATGGGAGCAATCCGTTGAACAGGCAGAACGTAACATCGAAGCTGTATGGACAAAAAGAAGCGTCCTTACAAAAGCCTGGCTTGCTATCATGGCACTCAATGGCATCTGGTTACTTAGGGAACTATTTCTTAATTCCTACAGATCAGCTTAACCGGTGAAGTACGCTTCACGACATCTATGTCTGTTATATTAAAATATCAGCCCGGGGGTGGTAAGATGTCCGCATCGACTCAGAAGGTAGACCAACTAAACAAGCTGCCAGTCAACAAGCTGGCCAAAGAGATCCTGGTCAAAGCCTAGAGACAGACGGACAGCGCACACTTGTATCTGCTCCAGCTGATGGAGTGGGGAGCCAACAGCCAGTAGATTCCGGTCAAAGACCGGGAGATACTGCAGGAGCAGGTGGAGTTCCTCAAACAGGCGGATCCCAAGAAGGCGCTGGACCTGTTTCTGAAGGACGACCCGGAGACAGAGGGCAAGTGGGTGGAGCTGGACCAGTTAAAGAAACTGAAGGACGACCCGGAGTACGCGGCTCTGTACCTGGCCCGGCAACTACAAGACCTGGTAGCGTCCGGACAGGAGAGGTAATTTGACGATCGTTTGCGTGAGTGGAAAAATCATATTTACTGGGTTTTTTCTTTAACCTTTTTATGGTGTCCGGAAATACCGGAAATACATAACTGTACACCAATTTATACGTTCACTTGTACGTCCCTTTATACGTTAAAACGTACATTTTAGCTTGTCCAATCCGTGTATTTATCGCATTCTACTCTCCAAATACTAGAGAGCAGCCTAGACCGGCCTAGATCTTCTTCGGTAGCAGCCTGAATTCTAACATTTTTTAACAATCTAGTCCCTTCCGGAGCTTTTCTCTAACACTTTACCTGTATAAAAAAATGCCAGCTGGGATTTCTCCAGACGGCATTTTACTGTTGTAGAGGACATATAGCGCTTATACACTTTTTGCATACTTCACTTCTTCTCACGACTATTTAGGCATGAACGAGCTTCCGGGAGTAGCGCCACCTGACTTCATCTTCTGGATGGCCGCATAGACTTCATTGACGTTCACACCGAGCCTAATCATTTCCTGAATGACTTCCGGCCTCTGGAAGTTGGCCATGGCCTCTTCCCGGCTACCGTACTCCTGCATAAGCATAATTGCCCTCTGCGTTTCGCCGGCGCCGGTTACCTGGTCTTGGTTGAACTTCATTTCCTGCTTCTTCATTTCGTTAGAAATAGCGTCCTGCTGCTGTTTGTGAGAGAGGTTGGCCCAATTGTAGCCCATGGTAGCCATGAACTGTTTGGCCGCCTGTTCTGCTTCCGCCTGGCTCATAGACATTTTCTCGTCAAACTGGCGCTGGTTCTCGGTAAAGCTCTGGTCGAATTGTCGCCGGCCTTCCTGGAATGCCCTGTCTGCCTGGAAAGCGCCCTGCTGTAGGTTTGCCTGCGAAAGCGCCTGATTCATAGCGGTGTTAAATGCATCTAACTGCTGCTGTCCGCCCTGCTGGGTTATATTCATACCCATAACGCCAAACTGCTGCATAGCCTGAAGTTTTGATTGACTGAACTGCATCATAGCGCTCGTCATGCGGTTCTGCAGGTCTGCAACACGTTCGGCAAGAATCTGCTGCTCGGCCGTGAGCTGGTTTTTATTTAGACGAAGATCTGATTCAATCGCAATACCGCTTTGCAAGAGGCCCCTACGGTTTAGATCTTCCATCATGGTCTTGCGGTATTCCTGGGTGCTTTCCCTGAGCTGGTCAAGAGCTGCTTTTGTGGCCGGGTCTACTCCACCCATTTGCTCCTGGAAGGTGCTCATTACACTGTTTAACTGAGCATCAAATTCCGTGTAAAACTGATTCGTAAGGCTATTGAAGAACGCCATGTTTTTCTCATCAACTTGTTGTCGTATCTCATCCAATCCGCCTTGAATCATAGTAGCTACGTTAAAGATATACTCAGGGCTTGACGGGGAAGGGGCCCCTTGCTGCCCTTGTCCTTGTGAATTAAACTGTGCTAACCACTCTAAGTCCGCAGGAGGCAAGTCTCTTGGGTCTGCGGTAGGTCCAGGGGCTCCACCGCCACCGCTCGTAGGGGCCGGAGCTGGCGCGGCTTTCGGTGCTGCGGTGCCGCCGCCAGGAGTCGCCGCTGGTTGTGCGGTCGGTTGGTTAAGTGTAATACCGTAACTCTTTGCCTGGTTGAGCGCCCAGGATGCAGCGCCGCCGCCTTGGGCCAACACGCTTTCGAGGTACTTCTGCTCATTGGCCATGTTTAGTGCTGGGCCGCTCTGGCTCTGTATGCTTGAAATCGGCGTACTTGGTTGCTGGCTTTTCTGCGGTGAGCCACCATTAAATTGATTGATAGCTTGCTGAAGTGCTGGCTGTGCAGGAGCGGTCGGCAGCGTCCCGGTTGGCTTTGGTGCGCTAGGAGATGTAAAAGTCGGCACGGTCGGTAATGCTCCGGTCGGTTTCGGTTTTGATGCGGCAGCCTTTTGCTGTTCTTCCCACTGTTTGAGTAGTGCTAAACTCATTTAAATCACCCTTTCTCTTTTAGCTCGGTACGAAGATGAGCTTCGCGCCGGCAAGTGTGGCCGTATAGCTGCCACTGTTTGAAAACACAATCTGAATACCGTTTATCAGTTCTGGAAATGTTCAACATTTCTCAACATTTTAGTAACCGTCTCTCTGCTTGACAAAATCATCCCAAAATGGCAAATCACTTGACAACACCCTTTGTCAACCGGAGAGGCGTCTGGACTACCGGCACATGGCCTCAGCTATGATATAGAAATTTCATATGTGCACTGGCGATGCTAACGCCGAAACATTAGGAATATGCTATATACCCTGCATCACCCGCCGTATCATTTCACGAATACCGCGCACTTCTTCCAACAACTCATGTACTGACGTCGCGCTTGATGCCCGGATTTTCTGTCGCACGAGTGCATCCAATGCCTGCTCAACGCTCCCGTAGTATCCAATCGGCACCATGTATTCAGTCCCAGGGTTCTTCCCATCCGTCGTCGTTTTGGTTTCCGAAAGGGTGATGTTCATCGGGTCGCTTGTAATTACGAAATTCTCAATCTGTATTTTCACGGGGTTTCTCCTTTCATAAAGCTATGTAGAGGCGCGTATGGTCACGTAGAGAGGGGTTTCGTACTTGGGGAATAGGTTGCTATCTATCCCCTGCAAATCCTAGACGAATCTGCTCACGTGACATCTGCAGTCCCTTTAATTGCAGTTCCTGAATAATAGCCTCAGCTTCGTTAAGAATGGCAATTAGAAGTGGTTGATACTGCTCCTTTTCAATCTGAGGTACATCTGGATCGTCAAACCATGTCTCGGCCTTTCTGTAGCTCTCCAACTTAGAATTATATCGGTCCATCAATTCCTTTGCGGTTGATCCCAGGGGACGTTGCCTCCTCTCACCATATTTTTAAACCTAGGCTCCGTTTTGGAGAATGTCAGCGTACACATACCGGGCTCTCCGTCCCGGACCTTCGTTACTAAAATGTCTGCCTCACCTGGTCGTTTCTTCGTGTAAACCTCTTCCCTATATACAAACATGATAATATCGGCATCCTGCTCAATATTACCAGAATCCCGTAGATCTGAGTTTCCCGGTACCGGTGGCTTTCTCTGTTCAACCTGCCTGCTTAGTTGGCATAAAAGTAAGATTGGTGCGTCAATATCCTTAGAGAGGTTTTGCAGGGTTCCAACAACATGGCCGATGTGGTCGTTTGTGTTCATGCCCGGCAAGCGTTTGTCTACGATTTTCCCCAGGTAGTCAATGATTATTAGGCCAAGCCCATTTTCCGCTTTTTCTCGGTAGCAGAGGGCGCGTATATCTGCAGTTGTTACGCTACGGTCAACAATCTTTAATTTTCGTGAAGTGAAGCTGCTGGCAGTGTTGGCTACCCTGATTAACTCCGGTTCAGTGAGTTGCCGCCGTTGATACCTTTTCCCGTTTACCCCTGCCAAAGAACAGAGCATCCTATCCACAATTCGCTCTTTGGTCATTTCAGCAGTCACGAATAAGGTGTATACATCTTTACTGGCTTCGAGAGCTATATCACAGGCCAGTTGTGTCTTGCCCATCCCGGGCCGGCCAGCCAGAATTATCAGTTGTCCGTTCGGTAGGCAGTTAATAATGCTGTCAATATCGGTAAGCCCTGTTTTTACACCTCGTATTTCCTGATTTTCTTCATAGGCTTTTAACCTGTCTCTGGCTACCTGTCCCGCTTCAAAGGCCTTCACCTTCGTGGCTCTGATGCTGGTTCCTAATATTTTTTCTGTGATGAGTGCAGCGGCTTCTCCAGGGGAGTATTCAGCTTCATTCAGGGCAATTTTTGCCGCCTCTGCGCAGGCTTTGTATTGCTCCCGGCGCTGGGCCTTATCCCTGATGGCCTGACAGTGCTGCTCAATGGTGGCGGTTGTTAAAACTTCAGTTAGTCCCATAAGGTATGTAAAGCCGCCGACCTGTTCCGATTCATTTTTTTCCTGCAGCTGTGTATTAAGTGACACAAGGTCTATCTGCTTCCGCTCGTCGAAAAGGTCACGGAGGGCCTTATATATTAGGCGATGCACGGGTAAATAAAACACCTCGGGGGTTAAATACTCCATAGTAAGCGGTAACAGTTCAGGCTTGATAAGTATTGAGCCTAAAACGGACTTTTCGGCTTCCGGGTCGTGTGGGATTTTTATATCCGTCATTGTGCCCGCCTCGCTATTTCTGCGGCAAAGTCAGCTACACATGCCGGGCCTGTCCATTCGGCAACCGGTTCACCGCCGTTAGGATCAGGTAGCGGCTTCTCCAGGTGTTCACCGATATGCCCACCGGGGCCAAGGAAGGTTTTTGCCATTTTAATAAACCGCTGCTCTGTTTTATCTGCTTTGCACTTGACCAGATAGTTTTTAGTTGCCAACAGTATCTGCTCCGGAGTGTAGCCTTCTTTAAGTCGCGCCTGCCATGCTGCATAGGATGGTTTTTTTTCATCTTTGCGAGGGTATGAATCCCAAAATATTTGAAACTCAGACGCATAATTTTGCTTTTTATTTGGTTTGCTTTGCTTTACTTTACTTTCCCCAGTTTCTTCGGCGTTTTCTTCTTGGTTTTCCACAGGGTTTTCTTCTTGGTTTTCCGCAGAGGTATCTTTGGCTTTTCTCCATCGCTCCCTCATGGCTGTCACTTCTGCAGCTCTGCGTTTTACCCCCTTACTAGTTAATATACTTTTCTCCTCATAGGCAACCTGGTCAAAGAGATCCACATCAAAAGCAGTTTCTAAAATTTCGTTAAACTTCTCCCTTTTGACACCGGCCTTAGCAACCAATGCTGCCAGAACAGCTGGCTTGGATACATCAAGTTCTGCTTCTGCTGTCCGATATATACGCTCTAAAAGCATGAAGTAAAGGGCATACCCATCGTTACCGTGAATGGCTCTAAGAGCCTCGATCTTTTCATCGCTTGCAGCATCTACATCATGTGGGAAATATTCCATTCCCTCTTTTCTTGGCCTACCCACTTATCTCACCAGGCCTTTCTTAAAGCGTAAATTAAATGTTGAGCGCCTATAGATGTCCATACTATACACCGCCTCTATTTAAGACGCCGGATTCCATTGTGGTCCGGCTCTTTTTTGGTAATAGAGGCTGCTTCTTGTTCCGACATCCACAGATCCAGTGCCTCCCGGCGAAACAGTATTCTCCCCCCAACCCTGAAGTGTGGTATCTGTCCTGCCTTGCACATTTGAAGAAGCAGCCAGTAACTGATTCCTAGATACTCCGCAGCCGCCCTAGCCGGAATAGTTGCTTGCATCGTTTTTCACCTCTACCGGAAAAATTTCTTCCTCGGATACTCCAAGCGCCAGAGCAATCCTTTGCCGCCATCCAGGGTAAGGCTTAAGAATCCCGTTTTCGACCTTTGATAGATTGGATGGCTCCACTCCACACATTTTTGCCAGTCCAAACTGGCTTAACCCTTGTTGCTTCCGTACTTCACGTAGCCTGTTTCCCATGACTAATTTCCCTCCTTGATATTGAACCAAGTTCTTGGTACAATTATACATAATAGGTGCGAAGCACTACGAAGCATGCTGAGGTGGGTGTCATTGAGAAAAATAATTAACGCAAAGTTCCTGCTTGAGACGCAAGTAGCTCCCTGTCGGCGCGTCTGGATCGAAAAAAAAGTTGAGCCTTTAACCGAGACTATGAAAGCATTTAGAGAAGCCATTCTCCGCGTTGACAGCTTGCGAGGAGCCTTACCTCAAGCAGATAATAATTTCCACGAGGTTAAATACCTTCATTGGGAAAATAGTCATAGCGGCCAGAAAGTTGACTTTGAAAAAGTATCCAAGAAATTGCTAAACATAACAACGTTTAAATCCATAGATAGCATAATCAGCTTTTGGCTAGAGGTAGGCCCACTGTTTCCCGGAAATAGAATCTCCCTAAGCGAGGCCTTAACGAAAATCGGCATGGCAATGCAATTTATCACACTTCAACTCTCTACAACCCCGTCAAAAGGGATGCCCGCTCCCGTTAGCGCAGCTGAAGCTTTTTTGGTTAATCCATTAAAACAGAAAGTAATTGAACACCCAGAGGTTAGGAAGTGGACGTGGGTACATTTAGGATTGAGTTTACCCCCGGTTTTAAAGCCAGCGCGCCGAAATGACTGGCCGATTTTTATAGTACCAAAATCCTGGCCAGTTTACCGAGGTGATATTATTGACTTCACTACAGCAGAGATTAACCGGAACATTATGCGGCGGTTACAACAATATGTGAAATTTAACTGGACAAAAAATGGCTCTTTAGTCATTCAGCCGGCTTCCCTTTATGAGGCAATCTTAGCCTGGCACTGTTTTAATGAACCTTATGTTAAAGAAAAAGCTGATATAGCTACCAGGGAGAAACAGGATGCTCTATCATACTTCAGAACCTACAAGAAGCGTGGTATCAGCGATGAACAGTATACCGTCATAAAGCAGTCAGTAAACCAGGCATGGGATGATGGAGTTAGAAAAAAAGAACAGCTAAGATCTATCGGCAGAAAAGCAGTTCCTGAGTATTTCAACAAGGAGGATGAAACCAATGTCAGGGTCAATTGAAAAGCGTGGCGATAATTCGTGGCGGTTAATTGTTTCCTGTGGGATCAACTCTGAGGGAAAGCAGATTAAAAAAACTAAGACTATCAAAACTACAGCAAAAATCGAAAAGGCCTCACGGAAAGAGGCAGAGGTAGAACTGGCTAAGTTCGTTGCCGAAATTGAAGCCGGCCAGTACATAGGCACGAAAAAGCTTACCTTCACCCAATTTGTTGATCGTTGGCTTCGGGACTATGCTGAGAAGAACCTGGCGCCAAAGACTGTATTCCGTTACAAGCAGATCCTTGATTCCCGTATCCTGCCGGCCATGGGGCACCTTAAAATTGAGCAGATTAGACCCGTCCACCTAATGGAGTTCTATAACAACCTCCAGGAGGATGGTATCAGGCTTGACGGCCGGGAGGGGTGCCTGTCCGAAAAGACGATCCTGCAGCACCACCGTGTACTCTCAAGCATTTTTAACGATGCCGTACAATGGCAGGTAATTACGTCAAATCCAGCTGGCAGGGTTAAACCCCCGAAGGTTAGGAAGAAGCAGGCTGCCTGGTATAATGAGGAACAAACATTAGCTCTGTTGTATTCATTGGTAGAGGAGCCCTTGAAGTACAGAACTCTGATTACGCTTGCTCTTGCCAGCGGACTTCGAAGAGGGGAACTGATGGGACTAGAGTGGCAGGACATTGATTTTAGTCAAAACACACTGGTTGTCCGGCAGGCGAGCCAGTACCTGCCCCAGATAGGGAGTTTTACGAAAGAGCCGAAGAACGAAACATCAAAGCGCCTAGTTACCCTTCCCGAATCTGTGACTGCCCTGCTACGGCAGTACAAAGCACATCAAGCAGAGGAAAGGCTAAAGGTAGGTGATCTGTGGCAAGGTTCCGACCGGTTGTTTACTACATGGGATGGCCAGCCAATGCACGTGGATACCATTACAAAATGGTTTCCGAAGTTCCTAAGGCGCCATGATCTCCCAGCACTGCCGTTCCACGGCCTCAGGCATTACAGCTGCGACACTTCTTATAGGTCAGGGCTTACACGCTAAAACGATTAGTAGCCGCCTGGGACACGCAAATATCTCTACCACTATGGATATCTACGGGCACGCTCTTAAGAGAGCTGACCAGGAAGCTGCTGACCGACTAGATGAACTGTTTACAGGCACAAAAAAAGGACAGGGTAAATAACCTTGTCCTAAACATTTTCTGCACGACCATATACCCCTGATGTCCTGAATTGCTCCGGCTAGCGCGTTCTCTCTCTTCGTCACAAGTGGCAAAATAAAAAAGACCTACTCAACAACTCTTACACCAGACAAAATTTTATAAAAGCACATGATAGCAGAGTAATAAGCATGTCTCCAGGCAGGGTTAGTATCAGTAAAGTTGTCTAACTCAATGGTAGTATCGTTATTCACTTTAAGTTCCAACTGACAACGTTGTGTCCTTTCATTAATTGTTAATTTCATATTCTCTATAACCTTCAACTCTTCTACCTGTATTATTTGAGAATTTACCGTACAAACAATTACTTTGCCTGCACAAATGACAAAAATGTCCCAGCTATCGTCACTTAAAAACAGGTTCTTGATATAGACAAATTCAATTTGTTCAGAGGACACATTAAAAAGTGATTTCACCATATTGAAGCCTCGCCTAGCTTCTTCGAAATTACCCCTACTATATATCCCATCCAAAAAACCTATAATCTCTTCCATATAGCGCAGCAATTGAAACATTGAAAACACATCCTTTTTAATAAGGCCGGCATACCTCTATTAGGCTGCCGGCTTGGTATTTATTTACCTCTATTATCTTTGGGCGGTGGTGGTGAAGGTCTTTTCCGCTCGTTGTGTTTAACAACGGTGCTTGGGTGTCTTGGACCTTGCGGCTTTGGTGGCGGAGCGGGCCGTTCTCTTTCTGCCAATTTTTGCACCTCCTACAATATAAATAGATTTATTATCCACTTGAACATGATAAATGGCATTACTAAAAACCTTAACCTGTTCACTTTTTTTTCTCTTCTTTTTCCGTGGTGGTGGGGGATAACTCATCTTAGCACCTCATAAAAAAACACTAATACACAAATTAATAATAACAACAACTCCGGCAGACAGGCCAACCCATAACCTTTGTTGCTCTCTCCTACTTCTCATACACTTTAATGCATCTTCATATGTTTCAATTAAATCTTGTGCCCATTCATGGATTGTGCTACAGTCGCCTTCGTAAATATAATCTTCGAGAGTAACCCTGTTTTGAACATTTTCTGTAAAGATAATGTACATCAGTACTAAAGCCAGCAAGATTATCGCCCATGAAATTATTAAACTATATGATAAGCTTAAGTTTGTCAGAAAAGGCGCAAGGATGCTGGATCCAGCAAGTAAGGACAATAGAGTTCCAACGCTTCCTGTAAAAGATGTATTTTTTTCAAGTTCAAGCTGATACTCCTTTTCAGCAAGGCCTAACCGGAGTTCTTCCCACTGCTCTAAGAGCTCTTCTTTGAACACTACCTCACCTTATCCTTTAACAGATTTACTATTACCATGTTTTAGGTATTTCGACTTACTTCAACCATTTTCCTGCTTAAAATCTATAGTTCTGTGTATTTTTTGTAGTTTCCGATAATGGTCTTTTCCGGAACTAAAAATAAAAAGCTGTCCCTCTGGATAGGACAGATTAAGGTGATTGTACTTGTGTATTTAAAGGGTTTCAGCGTTCTGTCCGTATAATAAAAAAGCCGACCTCGATGGGTCAGTGAAGTCGGTATTATTAGATTATTTTAGTTTTCTGCTTATTTAGATAAGTTTAGATAATTAACATAGGTCATTGCAACAGTAGCCAAGAATAAGCCAACCGTAACTAAGGCTAACACCCACGTAGCCCGAGTTAGACTTTTAGAATGTTTATCAGAGACTTCTGAAGCCTTATTAATTGCTGCCACATAATCTTGAGTACATTTTATGTTAATAGCTGCTTTGCATTTCTCAGTTCTGAAAACTGGGTGTGGCCCACTTTCTACGCCTTTCAGTAGCTCTCCGTAGCTGAGTTCTAAAAAATCTTTATCCTCCAACCTCTCAAATCCTTTCATCAAAAAACATGCCCGGCAGTGACTGCTGACTGAGAAGAGCTATTTTTTAATCACCCTTCTCGCATGTACATTACGAACAAAAAAGGTAATTCATAAAAATACCAGCCCGCAGCCGAAGCCGCCAGCCTTGTATTATACTACTCTAAAATAACTCTATGACAGATACTTACTTACCAGCAGGGCATAGCTTGTGGTCAGGGTCTAGCCATACAATATAAAATGTGTTCTTGACAAAAAAACCATGTGCTCTTCCATATTCATTACCGGTAATGCCAAACTGCCAAGGCTTATCTACTATTTGTTCTTCACTTGGTATACCGAAACAATCCTCAGAAATCTTGGAGTTAGTAAAATCAAAGCTATGATTTCTTAAAGCTTTGCTCGGCGTTGTCTGAAACTCTTTTGCTGTAATGCTTGATAAGTGTTTTAACCTATCATTGAGTTTTACAAAATACTCTGCTGGCTTTTGATATACGCAGAACTTTTCATGAGAATCATCTAAGTATTTATAAGAAAATCGAATATTATCATCTAGTTGTTCTAATATTTTTGTATTAGCAACAACTGGATTTTGTGTATTTTTGGGATGATCTATTTTACGCGGCTTAGCCATTTTTTACTCCGTAAGATATTTACTGTAGTATTCTTGCATCCATTCATTTCTGATAGAGTTATTGCACGGTACATCATCGGGTAAGCCGCACCTTGCTTTAATCCATGGGTCCTCAGAATGTGTCATTTTTTCTAATTCATACCCAGACAGGCCGAAGTATTCTTCTATAACATTTTCTAAAAAAGCAGTTTTCTTACCGAAAATTGCTTCTACCTCTATTTTCTTGCTTTCATCAAATTCGTCTTTAATTATTGGTCGCCACCGAAAAGATTTATATTCATTATAAAGTGACGGCAAAACAGGACCATGAACCCAAGCCTCAAAAGTTCCGGAAAAAAGAGGCTTATTAAATATAGCAAGGTGCCAGGCCTGAGTATAATAAACTAATTTCTGCAACTTTAGGTTCGTAAGTAATTCTCCCGTTTCATAACCAAAGTAGATCAAATAATCCGCAACGTCTTGGGCTGTTATTCGTTTTTTGCCCATTTCCAATCCCCCCGGCATGACGATAAGTTTCGTCACTCTTACTCACCTCTATTCGAACTAAAATTCGGAATTCCTGCTTTTGCCACTAAAAACATATTACTTTACCTGCAATTCCAGAATATGAAACCGCGTCACTTTAGATTCTTACTAAATCTGCACTTCGGAAAGGATGAGCATCCCCAAAACTGTCCATGCTTCCCTGTTTTTAGGTGAAGTAACCTGGCACATTGAGGGCAAAGGTTTTCATCCCCCTCTTTCGGTAACTCTTTCACGTTAAGGTTATTTTCCGCCAAGAAGTCAACCAGTTTATCACGATCCCACATCTCGATATCATTTGAGGCTGCCAGTTTTTCAGCACTATTTGTATAATGATTATTAGTTATTACTATTCCGTGCATTGCCCCGTAGTACTTCACTGCTCCTATGACTTCCTGGACGGCCTTAATACCAACCTTGCTATTGCTTCTTTTAGCCTGAATAACTGCCCTGTAAGCGCCCTGGTTAATAATTACATCTGCGCCAAAATCGCCTGATCTAGGGGGCATTGTTACTTTGTATCTGTTTGCCTTGAAGCGTTCTCCTAAAAACTCTGCAAACTCATGGCCATTCATTTTATCCACTTCGTCAATACCACTTCTCAGGAGCTTTTGACGGTTTTGATGCTCTGTATAAAATAATATGATTATTGCAACCGTTCCCACCACAAACAGCGTAATCAGCAACCACAAGAAGTATTGTGAGGCTATAAACCGCCAAGCAGCAAGCAAGCCTGCCGCATAAAGAATAATTTCAGGTTTTGGTGTGCTATTACGATAGCGCCTACGATATCCACTACGCCGCCTATATCTAGCCACTCAACCACCCCATTCAAGAGCATCTTTAACAACTAATATGCTCCATTGAGGCCCTAATCCATGTATAACAAGACAAGCGGAGCCAATACCGGCTCCGCTCTTTTTCATTCATTCCAGTTTGAATCTACAATAGCACCGAACAAATTACCATGCCCTCTATCCTACCCAGGGTGCTGCTCCCGACTTCAACGGTGTTTCACTCTCCATAACAAGATACTGTGTAATATCAATGGATCCTCATCCATATTGAACGGTCCGCCTAATTCCTTTGTCGTGGAGCTATATTAGTATTATTTTGATACTTTTTGAGAGCATTATCCCCAAATTATCCCCATTCATCGTTTTTGATGATTTCTATCAAAAAAAGAAAAACACCGTAAATGCCTACGGTGCTTGGTTTTTATAATGGTGCGCCTGGCAGGAATTGAACCTGCGGCCTGCGGATTAGGAATCCGTCGCTCTATCCCCTGAGCTACAGGCGCACTGCCTGTATATTATACTCGAAAACGCCTCTAATTTCAAGCTTCACGGAAAAGCTGAAAAGCTGGCAGATTTCTCTATCAGGACGACAGAGCTGCTTCTTTTTCCTCTGCTTGACTGTGAAATGTATTGACAAAAATTTTTACAAGATGCGGGTCAAACTGTTTTCCCGCACATTTTTGCAGTTCGTCTATCGCTTTTTCATGAGAAAGGGCAAGCTTTCATTAGTATCTGTACGGTTGCGCTACGGGCGCTTTGGCTGTGGTGCAGTTTTTCACGGTACATATTGTCTGCTTCCTTAAACAGGTCGCCGATATGGGCAGAATTATCCCCGATGGCATAGCCAATGGAAATGCTAAGGTAATGTTGCGTTTTGTACTGTTATAGTCGTTAATGGCCTCGCGAATCCTACGCCGGCCCTTCAGGAAGCAAAACCAGCCCGTTTATGTCGTCGACCGTCTCCTGAGAAAACAAGTCGGCCGCAAGTTCGCCTCCAATTTACAGGAGTACTATATTTTTCCTTCATGTGATATTATTCTCGTTTTTTTGTCATTTTCCTTTTCCTGCTTCAAGCAGGGTTTTAACATTACGTGTGGAAATTTTTCGATATGGTGTAAAACATGCTGACTGAACGTCATAGACTAGACTGGGAGGTTGTGTAAATGGTATTCGCTTTTATTGGACTTGTTGCCTTGTTTGTGGTCTTTGTCATTCTCTCGTACAACTCACTGGTTGCTTTGCGCCAGCGGGTGAAAAACGCCTGGTCACAGGTGGATGTACAACTTAGGCGCAGGTATGATTTAATTCCTAACCTGGTGGCCACAGTAAAAGGGTATGCAACCCATGAAAAAGAAACGTTTGAAAAAGTGACGGAAGCAAGGACCCGGGCGATGGCCGCAGGTACTGTGGAAGAGCAGGCCGGGGCGGAAAATATGTTGTCAGGCACATTGAAAACACTTTTTGCGGTAGCTGAAAATTACCCGCAATTAAAAGCGGACGGCAACTTTCGCCAACTGCAGGAAGAACTTTCGAATACGGAAAGTAAAATTGCGTTTTCCCGGCAATTTTACAATGATACCGTGCAGAAATACAACACGAAGATCCAGTTGTTCCCTACTGTACTAATTGCAGGATATATGGGCTTTACAGCCGCAGACTATTTCAACCTCGATGCGGAGGCACAAGCACGGCAGCCCGTAACTGTTAAGTTCGATTAAGGGGCGTAGTCATGGAAAATATCTTTAAAAAAAATGTTCCGACGAAACGCTGCCTGCTTATTTTTGTACTGCTTTTATTACTGTTTCCTTCGGGCAACGCTCTTGCACAACGCTCGTTTGGTTTTCCCTCCCTGTACATTGAAGCAGAAGTGTTCCCCGATGGCTCCATGCAGGTTACGGAGCATCGGACGGCATCGTTTAGAGGCACGTATTCCGGGTTGTACCAGTGGATTCCTACGCGGCACCCTATTGAAATTACTGACATATCAGTTACAGAAAATGGTGTCCCCTATCGGTATAATCCGGGAACTACGTACGGGCCCCCCGGCACGTACTATACTCTGGAGGAACCAAATCGGTTTTATGTGGACTGGAGTTTTAATGCCACCGATGAAACAAAGGTGTTTACCCTGCAATACCGGGTGAAGAACGTTATTCAGGTTCACAGTGATGTGGCGGAACTTTACTGGCAATTTGTCGGGGAAGAGTGGGACGTCCCGACAGATAATGTTTCTGTCCGTCTCCTTCTTCCACCCGGAACCACAAAAGAAGCGATTCGTGCCTGGGGGCACGGCCCGCTTCATGGTGAAGTGGTTATTGTTGACGGAAGAGAAATCACGTGGAACATCAGCCCCCTGCCGCAGCGTACGTTTTTGGAAGGGCGTGTGGCGTTTCCACCGGAATTGGTTCCGCAAGCCAGGATTTATACAGGAGAGCAGGCTTTGCCGAACATTATCCGGGAAGAGACCCAGTGGGCTGACCAGTCTAATCGCAGGCGTACCCAGGCAATCTGGCTTTGGGTGCTTGCCGGACTTATTCCCGTTAGCAGCATTGGCCTGGCTTTCTTTATCTGGGCACGATACGGCAGGGAATTTCGGGCTTCTTTTGACGGAGACTACTACCGGGAACTACCGGCCGAATATACTCCGGCAGAATTAGGTGTACTCTGGCGCTTCGGCAAACCCGGGCCTGAAGACCTGACTGCCACATTGCTTGACCTGGCGAGAAAAGGGTATCTGAGTTTGGAAGAATACATCCCGGAGAAACGGGGACTTTTTAGCAGTAAGAAGGCCGTAGACTACCGGGTAACCCGACTGGAAAAGGACGGCACCCTGGCCGGTCATGAGATAAAACTATTGAAATTACTCTTTAACGATATTGCTGCCGGAGGAAAAACCGTATCATTCAATGACATTGAAAAATATGCGGAAAAGTCAAAGACTAAGTTCTCAAAATTCTGGCAGGATTGGCAGTATACTCTGGCTGCCCGCGGTGAGGTTCTCGGTTACTTTGATCAGAATATACCCACTGTGAAAGCTATTGAAATCGGCCTTGGTCTGCTTCTGTTTTTCCTCGGTATAGTCTCAAGAAATATTCTTACCCCGGCATTCTTTCTGGGCGGCGGGATACTGGTTATCGCCGGCCTTGTTTTACGCAGGCGCTCCCGGCAAGGTGCTGAGGACTTTGTACGCTGGCGTGCCTTCCGTCGTTTTCTGCTCCATTTTTCAGATATGGAGAGGCACCAGATCCCCTCGCTAATGATTTGGGAACACTACCTGGTTTATGCCGTAACATTAGGCGTGGCAAGGGAAGTGCTTAAGCAATTGCAGGTGGTTTATCCCAATCTGGAAAGCGGCGGTCATCGTTTCGGTTACGGTTGGTATATGCACAGCGGTCGCAGCGGAGCAGGTTCTTTCGCTAACATGACAAACAGTTTTGACTCCATGACCGGAAGCATTACCCGTTCACTGCAAGCGGCAACAAGCAAACCATCCTCCGGCGCAGGCGGCGGTGGCGGCTTCTCCTCAGGAGGAGGAGGCGGTTTCGGCGGTGGCGGCGGCGGAGCCAGATAGCAAAATGAAGTGCGGCAGAATTATCTGCTGCACTTCATTTTTAAACTGTTGACGCACTTTTGGCTAATAAGAATAAATAAACCGCCAACTGGCGGTTTATTTATTACAAGCAAATTATCGCGGGATACGCATGGCAACCGCAAAACAATTTACCAATATTTTTAAGAATCAATCCAGGTTTTACGTGGTTACGTAATAGCTAATAAGCCGCTTCCACCCTTTTCTTGATCCGGTCATATTCGTCCTTAGGAATCTTTACAGCAGTACTTAATAATTTACCTAAAACTTTTTCCTCAAATGCTTTTTTTGCCGCGTCCATGTCATACTGGTCACTGGGATATACCTCGGAGATAATCCGGCGAATCTTTTCTTTTTTGAAGTTGGTAATCTTCACATTGGTATGAACTAAAACCGCGTGGGCAACTCCCCGGGCCTCGTCTTCAACCATTGACGCCACAACGGGGTCCACTTTGTAAGCCATGGCAAGTTCTTCGTCATAGTAGTACTCGCTCATTGTCTAAACCTCCCTTATAATAGGTAAGACCTGACATTGTTATTGCATATTTATACCCTGCAAAGACAACTTTATCACTGTTAAAGACTTTCGCCGATATGGGTCGTATTCCCTGCATTTATACTATCAAATTAATATATTATTCATCTTTTTTTTTGAAAATAAATACGTTATGTAGTATAATATTTATGTTAGTAATTAACTCGTGTTTTGCAGTAATAAGAGTAAAAAAAACCCGCCAACCCTTTCCTCTATTGGGCTAGCGGGTTTTTGTGTTTTGCAAAAAGTTGTAGTGTATTTAGTCTTATTTTTTATACTGTAAAATTTTGTGACTACTTAAGCATGTTTAATAAAAAAACACCATTACAGTCAGGGAGTTACTGCTTCGCAGCAGACAGATCAGATTGGCTCATCAACATTTTTGACCATGGAAATGCTGATCATTGCCGCGACCTATTACCTGATTATGACCTCAGTCCTGACACTGGTGGTAGGTAAAGTGGAACAACGCCTGCAAGTCAGTGAATATCGAAGCTAGGAGGATCCGGCTATGATTAAAATAGAGAATTTGCATAAATATTTCGGCGCTTTGCATGTCTTAAAGGGCATAGACTTAAAGATAGACGAAAGAGAAGTGGTTGTATTAATCGGAGCCAGTGGGTCCGGCAAAAGCACACTGCTACGCTGTGTCAAGTCGAATACTATAAAAAGTGCAGTTCACATCCGTGAACTGCACTTTTTTATTTCTGATGTTTGCATCCGCAACCTTCATGGCCGTGTTGATGGGCGCCGTGGCTTTCCTGGTGTTTCTTCTGACATTCCTTATCTTTTTCGTTAGCATTGTGCTCCTGGTGGCCACAACCGCATCTGGATTTGTTTTCTGTCATGATGAGCCTCCTTTTCTCCTAAGTAGTAAAAATTATATTTGGTCATATGCTCATAATAAATATACTATAGTTTTGAACATATGTCAATAACGAGTGTTCTTTTTTATAGTATTACAATAACCACTCAGTATAAAATAACGCTCCCGTTGAAGGGAGCGTTTATTTTACTTATAATCTACTATTTTAAAAATCTGATGGTAAGCGGATACCGATAGTATTCCCCGTTATTCGCTGCCACAGCAGCAATAATAGACAGAACGATTCCGGCAATTCCCAGTAGGAACAAAACGATTATGCCAAGACCAAAGGTAATAATTGCAAAAACACCAGCAAATAAACCGTAGATTGTGATAGAAATTTGAAAATTTAACGCTTCTTTGCCCTGATCTTCCACAAAGGGGTAGTCTTTTCTTTTAATCAGCCAGACAACCAAAGGACCCAGAATATTACCAAAAGGGATGCCAATGAAGGCCACGAATGCCGCCAGGTGGCACACCATTGCCCAGGTGCGCGTTTCCTTTTCATAGTTTTCCACAGTCTCATCCCCTTCCTATACATATTATATTTAGCTACTGAAAATATGTCTGCGTTTTTATTGTATACAGGCCTCTTTATGTTCTCTGACCACCTGCATAAACTGGTCGCCGAAACGCTGCAACTTTTGTTCTCCCACACCTTTGATATTTAACATGGACTGATGGTCTAAAGGACAGCTTTCACTCATTTCCCGTAGCGTACTGTCGGCAAATACGATGTAGGGAGGAATGTTTTCCCTGTCGGCAATCTCTTTTCGCAGGTTGCGCAGCTTTTCAAAGAGGGTGTCATCCGGTTTTTTCTCGATCTTTGCTCTCATCTTCTGCCAGACTTTTTCACCGCTTTTCAGAACGGCGGCCGCCTTCCGGCCCAGCCTGACAACCGGGAATTTCCCTTCCGTCAGTGTTAAGTACCCTTCTGCAACCAGGAGGTTTATCAGGTCTTTTGTTTCCTGTAAGGTGTATTGTTTTAGAAGTCCGTAGGTAGAAAGCCTGTCAAACCCAAACTGGAGAACTTTCTTGTTTTTAGATCCCTTAAGAACTTCGGCAACCATCACAGTGCCGAAGCTTTCTCTCATGCGGACAACACAGGAGAGAATCATTTGTGCCTCCACAGTAATGTCGGCAAGCTCCCGGTCATCCTGACAACTGCCGCAGTTGCCGCAGGTTTCGTCCACGCCTTCCTCACCGAAATAGTCAAGAATATATTTGCGCAGACATCGGGGGGTATGGCAGTAGTCCGTCATAATTTGCAGTTTATTAAATTCGTGGGTTTTGCGTTTGGGAGAATAGACGGTCTGCTCGATTAAGAATTTCTGTAGCAGGATATCCTGGGCGCCAAAAAGCAATATACATTCGCCGGGATCACCATCCCGGCCGGCACGGCCTGCTTCCTGATAGTATGCCTCCATATTTTTCGGCATATTAAAGTGAATCACAAACCGGACATTGGATTTGTCAATCCCCATGCCGAACGCATTGGTTGCCACCATTACCGGCAGGTCGTCCCGCAGAAAGGCATCCTGACTGCGCACCCGTTCATCTTCTTTCATACCGGCATGATACTTACCGCAGGGAATTCCTTTACTTTTTATGAGTTCATTTAACTGGTCCACTTCTTTTCTGGTGGCAGCGTATATAATGCCGGACTGTCCCGGATTTGCCTTTAAATAATCCAGCACGAAATCTTTTTTGTTCTCACCGCGCAAAACCGAGAAAGAAAGATTTTCCCGGTTAAAGCCGGTAACAAAAACATTGCCATTATCCAGGGCAAGGAAGCGTTCAATATCACCTTTAATTTCCACAGTAGCTGTGGCTGTAAACGCACCGATAACCGGTTTTTTTGGCAGGACTTCAATGAAGGGCACAATCTTGCGGTAACTGGGCCTGAAATCATGGCCCCACTGTGAAACGCAGTGAGCCTCATCCACCGCCAGAAAAGATACCTCCAGTGTTTGGACCAGTTGCAGAAAGTCTTCCGACTCCAGCCGTTCCGGCGCCACGTACAGCAATTTGTAGCGTCCTTGCTCTGCATCCTCCAGTCTGGTTCTTAGTTCAGACTGTTTTAAAGAACTGTTAATAAACGTAGCAGGTATCCCCAAGGCATTGAGGGCGTCTACCTGGTCTTTCATTAACGCGATTAACGGTGAGACCACCAGCGTGACTCCCGAAAACAGCAAGGCCGGAATCTGATAGCAAACGGACTTACCGGCACCGGTGGGCATAATGGCCAAAGTATCCCGGCCAGCGAGCAGGCTGGCGATTACTTTGGCCTGGCCTTCTTTAAAGGAAGGATATCCGAAATATTTTCGCAGTAGCTCCTGAGCTTCTTTCATTACATCGCCTCCGAGAACATATGTTCTATTTTTTCCATTATATCCCTTCCCGGGTGCGAAACGCAAGGGTAAATTGAACTTATACTACTTCTTTTAATCCCGGCGCTATCCTGCCCCGGGCGTTCAAACGGCCCACGTAACTGTGGGCCGGATATGCTAAATAATCCGAATCATACTGTGCGGACACTCTTTTCGGCAGTACCCGCATAAAACACATTTGCTGTGCTCAATATACGCTTTCTCATTGACCATGGACAGCGCATCATGGGTACACGCCTCCAGGCAGTTACCGCAACCTTTACAGAACTTGACGACGAACATGCGCTTATCACCACCGGCTGAAGCCAGTTCCTCTGCATCCACTTCCTGATGATAATAAATTTTAAGATTCACATCCAGTTCCTGCTCAGTCAGCATCCCGACGGCCACAGCGTGCAGATGCGGGAAGTCAAAGGCGTAACGCAGGCTGGACACCACATCTGCTTCTTCCACCGCCTCAGCCATTTCATCGTACCCCGCAACGCCTGACTTGCTGGCTATGACCACATCTCCAGCAAACCCCTCCAGCGCTCTGCGAATGTGGTTGTACGTCCCGTACGATTGAGCAGTATCCAAAAAGTTTATCCCCGCATCCAATGCCTTGCGAATGATCACACTACCGACTGTCTCATCAATATTTCTCTGCAGCGGCCCAATTGTCAGCGTTCCAAACGCCAGACGGGAGACACGCAGTCCGGTTTTGCCCAGCTCTGCATAATCCATAATATCCTCCTTACCGGCGGCCTACTCGCCGCGCCAGTTCATAGAAATAGCTTTTGCCATCCTGCCCTTTGCAGGAAAGCAATTGTAATGTCGCCAGCACATCATCTTCCGCCCTATGCGATCGATTTACTGTAATCCCGTGATCCCGCAGCAGGTTCTGCAAGCCCCGGGAAGCAAATCCCTTCCCCCGCCAGTCTATACCGCTCATTGAACAAGCCCACGGTTTCCGGTTACATATTTCATACAGGCGTGACACAAAACCCCGGTCAAAAGGCGCATTATGCGCTATGAGAAATTCTGCCCGCATAAGCATGGCATTCACTCTGGCATCATCAAGGCGTTTTCCCCTGACTGCAGCCAGATTAAGTCCGTGTACTCTGGCTGCCTGAGAAGAAATGGGTACGCCAGGCTCACGGAGTCCCACATACCGCTCCACAATCTGCGTAATTTCCCCTGTTTCCCAGCTAAATTCAAAAAGACAGAGCGCCAGTTCCACAACCTCATCAGATGCCGGACTCAATCCAGTCGTCTCTACGTCCAGGAACACCGCCGTGCCGAACGAATCCTCATCCGGAAGTACACTATGTAGTATATTATCCTCAAGTCTGTCCCCGTTTACGATTCGCGCCATGAATTCTCCTTCGCACTATCTTTAGTAATTCTTCCTATATTATAGTTTGACAAAAACGTAGTAAATCCCTGCAACTAGGGGACGGTTGTGAAGTTGTAAAAATCACTCGCTTTATTAAAAAACGTAATATACTGTAACCCCAGACCCGTCCTCTGATTACAGACAGAATTGGAAAAGGCGGAACTGTCAATGAAAGTTCCGCCCTTTCCATAAAGTATTTCATCTTCAGCCTGAAGATTAATTATCATATTACTGCATTTGACCGCAGTTGCCGGTAGCCATCATAGAAATACCTCGTTCCATCATCTGCGCACAGTGAGCAACATGCTGACCGCCTTTTTCAACAGCCACTTGGGATACTGGATTTGCAGCAAAAGCTGCCCCGCTAAAAATAGTCAGAGACAATACAATGGTAGCTGCCATAATCATCTTTTTCATTTATTCCACCTCCTATCTAGTAAAGAATAACAATCACTGCTCTTGCATCAATATACTACAGTGCGTAGTATATTGCAACAGGATTATTATTGAATAAACCGTTTCAGGTAGTAATAACAAGCAAAGGCGCGCTTTTCGGTACTGTATACCGCTGCCGATTTGCAAATGCAAATCGTTATAATTTCCTGCAGTATGAAAAAGCCAACCCTCGGTAGAAGGTTGGCAATCAAAGCGGAAGATTGTGTCAGCGTCGCAGAACGTGACAGTCTAGGGCAGCATGGTTCCTGTATCGCGGAGACGCATATGCCAGCTTAACGCCTGTTCCAGGATGTGGGGCATATTTCCTCCTGTATACTTATTGGCATCTTTGCAGTAATCGAGTAAGTAGGGTTTGTACGCTGGGTGGGCACAGTTTTCAATAATTTGCAGCGCTCTCTCCCTGGCGGAAAGTCCCCGTAAGTCGGCAACGCCCTGTTCAGTAATCAGAATCATCACGTCATGTTCAGTGTGGTCGACGTGCGATACCATAGGTACAATAGAAGAAATTGTGCCGCCCTTTGCAGTGGAAGGAGTGACAAAGATGTTCAGATAGCCATTTCGGGCAAAATCTCCTGAGCCGCCGATTCCGTTCACTAGCTGACTACCAAGGACGTAACTGGAATTGACATGTCCATAAATGTCTACTTCCAACGCTGTGTTCATTGTAATCAAACCAAGTCGCCTGATAATTTCCGGGTGATTGCTGATTTCCTGGGGACGCAGAACAAGCTTATCCCGGTAATTTGCCACGTTACGACGGAACATTTCCTGACCTGCAGATGAAAGGGTTAACGCACAGCCGGATGCACCAAGCAATTTACCTGCGTCTATAAGCGCGAAGACCGCGTCCTGTAAAACTTCGGAATAAACCTGCAGTTGTGAAAAAGAAGTACTGACCAGTCCCTCCAGCACCGCATTGGCCACCGTGCCTACGCCGGACTGGATCGGCAACAGTTCTGCCGGCATCCGCCCGGCTTTCACTTCTTCCTGTAAAAATCCGCAAAAGTTAGCGGCTATTTTCGCAGTAGTTTCATCACCCTGTTCAATAGAATACGGGTTATCAAGAATATCGGATTTAACAATACAGACAATTTTGTCAGGGTTCGCGGGAATAAACGGCGTGCCGATTCGCTGTGATGTTTCCCATAGCGGGATTGGCCTGCGGCTTGGAGGGTCATTTGGTATGTAAATGTCATGCACGCCCAGCAGCTCAACAGGTTGGGCCGTGTTAATTTCTACTATAATTTTTTTAGCTTTTAGCGCATAGGTCGGCGAGTTTCCCACCGATGTTGTGGGAATAATGTTCCCTTCTTTATCGATAAAGGCGGCTTCAATAATGGCCACATCCGGTTCGCCTAAATGCCCGTAACGTACCCATTCAGCAGTGTGGCTCAGGTGCTGGTCCACAAACTGAACATCCCCGCTGTTGATATGGCGCCTGATGGATTTTATGGATTGGTAGGGAAGCCGGGTGCGCAGCGCCCCGCAATCACCCAGCGCTCCGTCCAGTTCTTCACCCACAGAAGCACCTGTCCATAAGTTAATTTTAACCGGTCGACCTTCCCTTACCTGTTTGGCCAGGGCCAGGGGAACCGTCTTGGGATAACCGGCTCTGGCAAAACCGCTGCATGCCACATTCATTCCGTCCTGAATCAATTGTGCCGCGTCTGCAGGCTCGGCCAGCCTGCGTTTCAGACCGGGATGTTCTATTCTTTCTGCTGTCAATTCAGCTCCCTCCTTCTTCAACACGGATACCCCCAAGATCACGGGTGGAAGAAAGTGCACGCTTACTGAAATATTGTGAATAGATAACGGCTGCAAGCAGTGTAAAACCGATAATATCTGACGAAAAACCGCCTTTGATTAATAATAGCGAAGCTATCATCAGTGACGCTCTTTCCCAAAGAGCAAGTTTGGTATTAATAAACCCGATTGTCCCGGCCGACAGTGACACGACTCCAATTACAGCGGTTAATACCGCCAAAAAAACTGCTGACGCTGAACCGACTAAGAGTAACTGGGGTGAATAGACGAACATAAACGGGACAACAAAGCCTGCCAGCCCCACTTTCATAGCTGTCACCGCCGTCTTATTGACATTGGCGTCCGCAATAGCTGCGGCACAATAAGCAGCCAATGCCACAGGCGGCGTAACTGCCGATACGATCGCAAAATAGAACACGAAGAGGTGTGCAGCCAGAGGTACAACCCCGATTTTAATCAAAGCCGGAGCGCCTAATGTCGCCATGATTATATATGCCGCCGTTGTGGGTAGTCCCATACCTAGAATGATGGAGCCGAACATTGCCAGGATCAGGGCTGGAAGCAAATGTCCACCGGATAGTTCAATCACAATTGTGGAAAGCCTCAGACCAATGCCTGTCAGTGAAACGATTCCAATGACCAGACCGGCACAGGCGCAGGCGGTCACTACGGTAAGAGAATTACGAGCACCCATTTCCAAGGCTTGCAGGATTTTGTTGATATCCATGCGTGTTTCTTTACGCACCCATGAAACAGCCACCGTTGCGAGAACCGTCCAAAACGCTGTTTTTGTAGGTGTATACCTGACAACAATGAGTAGGTAAAGCAAAATTATCAAAGGAATAAAGAGGTGAAACCCCTCTTTTAATATCTTTTTAATATCAGGTAATTCTTCAGCAGAAACTCCCTTTAAATCGAGTCGCTTCGCTTCAAAGTGGACACCTGCACCGACGGACAGAAAAAACAGCATCGCCGGAATAAACGCTGCTGAGGCCACTTGGAGATAGGGAATGGATAAAAATTCGGCAATAATAAATGCTGCCGCCCCCATAATTGGCGGCATAATCTGACCACCGGAAGAAGCAACCGCTTCTACCGCTCCGGCGAAATGATTTTTATAGCCAACTCTTTTCATCAACGGTATTGTAAACGCACCTGTTGTTACAACGTTGGCTACGGCACTGCCCGATATGCTCCCCATCAATCCACTGGCAATAACCGCAGTCTTTGCCGGCCCTCCCGTGGACTTACCGGTTAGCACGTAGGCCAGATTAATAAAATAGTGGCCGATACCCGAACTTTCAAGAAATGCACCAAACAGAATAAAAAGAAAGACATACGTGGCGGAGACACCAAGAGGCACACCGAAAAGCCCCTCGAGAGTCAGGTATAACTGAGATGAGATACGGTGCAGCGAGTATCCACGATGACCCAAAACTCCCGGGATATAGCGACCAAAACTTCCGTAAAGCAGAAAGGTTATCGCTACCATGGGCAGAGCGTTACCAGTTACTCTGCGAGTTGCTTCCAGCACGATGAGGATCAGTATCATACCCATTCTGACATCCGTGCTGTTCCACATTCCTGCCCGATCAACAATAGCGTTCATATTAAAGACGATATAAAAAGTGGTAACCATGCTTAAGCCAATCAAAATATAATCAATAAACCTGTGCCAGTGTTTTCCTTTTTTCGTAGGGAAAAGTAAAAATACCAGTACCAAAGCAAACATAAGATGAAGGTTTCGTTGCAGCCAGGGAGTCAGGGGCCTGTATCCTGCAGTATACAGGTGGAATAGTGACATGACGACCGCTGTTATTGTAACCAACCAAGCTTTTACGTCCTTCCGAGTCTTGATTCCTTCATTACTCACTTTTTCACCTCTTCCCCACTGCTAGTTTTTTTTATGGTGATTATTACGAGTTCTCCTCCCTCAAACACATCCCGTAGCGGGTATTCCAGCCCTCGTAACACAAGAGTATGCGCTGCTATCCTGCCGACGCGCAGAGGCAACTCAGTAAAATGCGCGTCAATATTTTTCACTTTTTGCTGTCCGTTCTCAAAAACTAAATCTCCCTGCCAGTCTCCCAGACCTGCACCGAAGCTCTGCAGCCAATATTCCCGCAGAACAAAGCCTCCATCTGTTTCAACATGATATATTTCACTGACAGGTAACAGTTCTGCAGAGTGGGTATATCGCAACACAAATTCTTCTCCTTCCTCCACGGGCAGACGTATTGTACGTTCCCCGGACGGAGAAGACACCGTCAACATCAAGATTTCACACCGGTTATTCTTTGCAGACACCATATAGGTACCGGTTGTAAACAAAGCTATTAGGATGATTACAAAAAAAACAGGGGGTGGAGGCTTTACACTCCACCCCCAATGCTTTTTCTTCATAGATATCCCCCGAGTCGCTTAGGGTTTTAGATGGTCAGGGACAGTAATGCCTATTTCTTCAAAATAACGGATAGTTCCGGGATGCAGGGGACTGGTTGAATACTGAACTGTATTTTCCGGTGTCGTCCAAACAGCTACCTGGTGAATATCCAGTAGATCCTGCATGTTTTCAAAAATCGCTTTGACAACCTGATAGACTTCCTCTTCCGGTGCAAAACGATTGACAATAACCGAGTTCCATACGGCCAGTGTCTTTACATCTACATCCACTCCGGGATACATACCTGCGGGAATGATGTATTCATTATAGAATGGGTTGGCTGCCAGTACATCGCGAATTTCCTCGTCAGTAAAAGGTATAATGTGTATTTTGTGTGTTGAGGCAAGATCCAGGATAGAGGCGGTCGGCGGGCCGACGCTCCAGACACCCGCATCAATAACGCGATCTTTTAAGGCGTCTGTCTGTTCTGCAAATGACAATCTTTCCACGTTAAAATCGTCGTACGTTATTCCCAAAGAGCCAAATACCAGTTCTGTTTTATATTCGGTACCACTGCCGGGAGCACCGATGGAAACCCGCTTGCCTACCAAATCAGGCATTCCTTTAATATCGTAATCCTGCAATGTCACAATTTGATATACATTGGGATACATTTGGAACATAATCAAAGTGTCCTGAGCGTCGTTCTCAAAACGCCCTTCACCTACGTAAGACTGATAACCCACATCACCCATAATCAGAGCAATTTCAGCATCCTGACTGTGAACGAGCCGAATGTTTTCCACGGAAGCTCCGGTAACCTCAGCCGTTGCTGTATAGTTAGGCATATGCTCCGAAATTATTTTTGCCATGCCTCCGCCGTAAGGGTAATACGTTCCCCCGGTTCCGCCGGTGGCGACTGAAAGCCGGTTCGGCCACTCAATGCTGGGAACTGCCTGCTCCTGGGGCTCGGGCTGTGCGGGCGGCTGGGCTGGCTTTTGCCCGCAGGCAGACAGCAGCAGCAATAAGCTGACAAACACAACGGCCGCGATGAACATTCTGTTTTTCTTCATTTTGACCACCTCCATACATATTTTCGGGGTTCTAATCATTTGCTTTCAACTCTGCTCTTTTTACCCTTCATCCCCCCATTTTGGCAGTGTTTTACGTGGTGTCTTATCTTTTCTGTATCCGAGTGCGTAATCCGCCTGGATTAATTTTTGTATTTCACGGGTTCCCTCGTAGATAACTGCACCTTTGCAGTTTCTGTAATACCTTTCTACCGGATACTCGTTAGAATAGCCGTATGCCCCGTGAATTTCCACGGCGTCAGCAGCCGCTTCTTCCGATGCGTCGCAGGCAACCCATTTTGCCAAAGCCACTTCACGGGTGTGACGCAACCCTTCGTTCTTCATCCAGCCTACCCGCAAACAAAGCAACCTGGCGGCTTCATAATTTCTCACCATTTTTGCAATCATTTCTTTTACTAACTGATGCTGGCCGATAGGCTTGCCGAATGTTTCTCTTTCTTTACAGTACTTCAGACAGGCTTCCAGACAGGCCCGAACTAACCCGGTCGCACCAAAAGCTACCGTATAGCGGCCGTTTTCCAGAGCACTCATGGCAATTTTAAATCCTTCACCTTCTTCACCCATCATATTTTCCGCCGGCACACGCACATCGCTCATGGAAATCCAGCCTGTATTACCTGCACGGATGCCCAGTTTACCGTGAATCGTACCGGTCTCAATGCCCATTTCCCTGGTGACGATAAAACAACTAATACCGCTGTGATCCCTTGCTCTTTTCTTCTCCTGGTCAGTCCAGGCAAAAATTAAAAAATGATCCGCCACATCCGCCAAAGAAATCCACATCTTTTCACCGTTTAAAATATAATGGTCTCCGTCTTTTACCGCTGTGGTCTGCAGGCCGACCACATCACTGCCGGCATTAGGCTCTGTTAGCCCAAACGTGGCTATTTTATCCCCTTTGGCCTGGGGCACAAGATACTTCTGCTTTTGCTCTTCGCTGGCCCAGGTCAGCATTGTCATACTGTTTAAGCCCACATGTACCGACATAATAACGCGAAGGGCAGTGTCCACCGCTTCAAGTTCTTCACACACCAGGCCAAGGCTGATATAGTCAAGACCGGCACCGCTGTATTTTTGCGGAATACAAATCCCCAAAAGACCCAGATCAGCCATTTTTTTAAGAATTGACTGATCAAAGTATTGTTTCTCATCGTTTTCCGCAATCGTGGGAGCTACTTCTTTGATGGCAAAATCCCGCGCCGTCTTCGCTACCATTTCATGCTCACTCGATATTGCAAAATCCATTAGTATAACCTCCCTGAAATTATTTATGAGATTATACTAATGCAATTTTGATACCATTATTTCAATTTTCTGAATCTTTAGTTTAAACTCCATGTACTCAGCCTTTAAAAAATAAGTATCCTCTGGATAAATGGTCAACCATACAATATCTCGTGCTTAAATATTGAACACGATGTTAAAATATTTAACATTTAAGCTTTTTCCAAAGAGTGGTCCTGCTGATACCTATTTGTCTTGCCAGCGCAACCCTGTCGATCGGGGATCTTGCCGCAAGAGTGTGAATAATTGACTCTTCCATTTCTTTCATCGTACCAATGGGAATAGTAATGGTCTCTGTTCCCACACCTTCTGCCTCAAGGTTATAGCAGTACAGTTCCGCAAACAATTCCTCAATAACAGAGGACGGATTTTCTTCATTCGTGGTCAGAATAATATATTTCTTGATAAAATTCTCTAACTCACGCACATTGCCCGGCCAGGAATACTGGATAAGCATGCCGATATCTTTCTTTGAAAGAGGATAGACCGACCCGCCGACATCTTTAAGGTGTTTTTGTATAAAATGGGTGATGAGGGCAGGGATATCCCGTGCTCTTTCACGCAACGGGGGGATGCTTAATGTAAGGACATTCAGGCGGTAAAACAAGTCCTCACGAAAACATCCCTCTTTTACGGCCAGACGGATATCCCGGTTCGCTGCCGCTACAATCCTCACATCAACCGGGATCACTTTATGGCCGCCCACCCTGCGGACAGCTTTTTCCTGAAGAACCCGCAGGAGCCGGGCCTGCAGAGACAACGGCAAACTGAGAATCTCATCCAAAAAAAGTGTTCCCCCGTGGGCAATTTCAAACAACCCGGGGTTCCCCTCTTTATTTGCTCCGGTAAAAGCCCCCTTTTCATAACCGAACAGTTCGCTTTCCAGCAGATTTTCCGGGATTGCCGCACAGTTAATTGCCATAAAAGGTCCTTTTTCCCTTAAGCTGTTTTTATGAATACTGTGGGCGAAAAGTTCTTTTCCTGTCCCACTTTCTCCCGACAATAATACTGTGGCTTCTGTCTTACTAAATTTCAGGGCCTTTTTAACGACTGCTGCCAATGGCTCTGAAGAGCCGATAATGTCCGGAAAATCATACTTTGCCCAAAGACCGTCGGCATAAAGCTTTTTACGTATTGTTGCTTCAAGAGACTGAATTTGTCTAACCTCCTGAAACGTGATAACGGTCCCGAAGTTTTCCGCTTCCAATTTAAGCGGCACACGGCTGACAAGATACTTCCTGCCCACGATAGACAAAATATTGCCCAGTGCTTCATTCCCGTCCGCATAAAGCTTTAGTAAATCTTTTTCGCTTTCAAGGTCATGAATATTCTGCCCCACTATGATTTCTGAAGAAATACGCAGGGCTTCCTGCGCAACCGGATTGCAGTGAGTAATGCGACCGGCAGCATCCACTGCGATGATACCGCTGTAAGAATGATCAATAATTGTTTTAAGTCTTTCCGTTAACTGCAGATCTGTTTTTCGGATGGACACCACGTCCTGCGCATGAGATAAAGCCTCAAGGACGGCCCCTCCGCTCGTATTAATCATTTCACCCTTTAGGCCTTCTGCTTCCGCTTTATGAACAATACAAATGCCGGAAGCCACCACTATCCGGCAGCCGTCTGATTTGGCTGCCTTAATCTGGGAGTCAAGCTCTTCCTGTGATTCATAGTAATACACATGCAAGTGCTGCAAATTCAACATTTCCCGAATTTTATAAAAATCAAATTTCCCTTCATGGCGACGATAATCAAAATAAGCTATCCTTTCACTAACCTGCCGTGCCCTGTAGAGCGTCTCCATCAGATCAAATGCGGTAATTTCCATAAGAATAACGGGGATACCAACAGCCGCCTTTATTAATGCCCCTGTAGGTCCCCTGCTTATAATGGAACCATAGTTTTTCCTTTCCAGATCCCTGGCAATCCTGACTCCGTCCTCCAAAACTGCTGTATATATATCAACATCAAGGTGAACACTTCGACATATTTTATCTGATAATTCTGACAACTGAGGATATGGTGAAATGATTGCAATTCTCTCCCCGCGATCCATGAGAAAACCTCCCGTTTATGTAATGTGGATTATATTTTATTATTCCTTTCATATATGGGAATTCCTTTAAAATGACCAGAAAAAATCTGATTTCTAAAAGCAATCACGCGCAAAACATTATCATGTTTCTGTCTATTTGAAACAGCAAATTGATTGACGTAACTTCATTTTTCATGATAAACTCATAAAGAAAATATTACTCTTTCTGGGAGGATTTTTTCTATGAGGAAATTCGTTGTAGTCCTGATGTTCTTATTATCAATTATTACAGTAACCGGTTGTGGGCAACAAAAAGAGGAACCGAAAGTAATTCCTGATCCGCCAAGCGTAATTACCATTGGTCATATAGCCATGACAGGTTCATCACCACAAGCGCTCATTGGCAAAGAGCAAAAACAATTCGAAAATGCATTTACAGGCGCAGGATATGATGGTGTTGAATGGGTGGTAACAAGAGGCAGGGATAATGTAGGTCCGATGATGGAAGAGGGAATATTTCACTTCCTATATACTCCCATTAACAACTATACCGCTTACTTTACAGAAACTTCTCAGTTTGCAGCCGGTGACAACTATAAAATCATTGCAGGCAGCTTAGCCGTACCCGAAGGTTCTGTCCTTTTGGTGAATGAAACTATCTCAGACCTCAATGACTTGGATGGTAAAGTAATTGGCATCGCAAACAACAGCTATTCTCATGAAATGTTTTTAAATCTTCAACTAGAGAAAGTGGGGCTGGCAACAGAAACAGTTGGCGGCACAGTACGGATTGAATTCCAGGACTATTTAATCACATTCTATGAAATGTTTGAACAAGGTGCCTTCGACGCTATCATTATTCGGCAAAGTGAAGAAAAAAGGCTACTGGATAAATATCCGACGGCCAAAGCGCTGTTAAATTTAAATGACGGCAAAGTAGTTGGCGATTTAATTCCCAGTGTCTGGCTGTATGCCCGGACTGATGTCTTGGAAAACTGGCCTGATCTGGTTAATCTGATGCTTGAAACACATATTGAAACAACTGCCGCTGCAGAAGCAAACAGGGATATTCTGCCGCGCCTCGCCGAAGAAACATTAGATTATTATTACTATGAAATAATAGGGGCACAAATGTATGAGAAGACTCCTATGGAAGAGATGATTCGTAGCTGGAGCAGATATCATATCACGTATGATCCCAATGAGGAATTTGCGCAAAGACTGCATAAGTTTATCTTCGACTCCGGTTATACAGATAAATCCTACGCTGAGTTTGCTGACTTTGCACCACTGAACGCCATTCTGGCAAAATAATTCTCTACTTCTGGTTTACTAAAAAATTGCCACAGTTAAAAATAACTGTGGCAATTTTCTTATTTGTACAGATCTCCACTCTGTATCCGACCTCTGCTCCGGTCCCGGTACTTTTTAAAGTGTTATCGTATTCCAGCGTTAACGTCGCCCCGTTTATTTACTTGCACACTGTTTTCATTTCAACCTGCTCATTTCAAACAGCCGTCCCGCCAGTGATTCAATCATTGGTAAAAACGCCAGTTTTTCTCTCCAGGCCTTTGGTATCCCGTTCTCTCCGTAATAAGCACCGGCCAACTGTCAGTAAAATCTCTTTTAAGTGTAACCTTTCTGCTCTCTGTGAGTCTATTACTTAAAACAGTTAAAAGGAGAGTTGAATACCTATGAAGAAAAATATCTTGCCGGGAGTATTTATTGAACTTGTATCGCTGGGAGATAACATGATGACAGTAAAGATTACTTTGGTCAGAGGCGCTGTCGTTCCGGAACATACTCACCCCCATGAACAGACAAGTTTTATCAACCAGGGTTGCCTGCGCTACAATATTGCCGGTCAGGAATGTACCTTGCGTGCAGGAGACGGGACGGTAATACGGCCAAATGTACCCCACTCCTGTGTCGCCCTCGAAGATACCGTAGACATTAACACCTTTTATCCCCCCAGGGAAGATTACATGAAAATCCTGCTCAAGGAGGAAAAATAATGAGCCGTGTCGGTATCCTGACCTGCAGCAATGCTACGGGCGAATTGGGTTGTTCTTCCGTTAGCTGCCTGCGGGATCTGCGCAAACGTGAGGGTGAATTCGCCCGCTATTCTGCAGACGAGCCGTTAGATCTGGTTGGCATCATCAGTTGTCCTGGCTGCCCAACAATGGTGGGGCCGGAAAAATTACTGCAACGAATCAGAGGGCTTACGGAATTTCGGATTGACGCTATTCATTTATCCTATTGTTTAATGGCACTTTGTCCGTTTAAACAGAAATACCTGACAGCACTCCGGGAACACTTTCCTAAGATTCAGATTATTGAGGGGACGCATGGTCCACACATTACTCATGAACAATTCAGAGAAGAAGTGCGAAGTTTGTTCTGTCAGCCGCGGCACACCATGGTTGATGTAATTACCGGGAGGAAACATGAACATACTGAAAATAACACCTGAACTTACCTTTGAGGAGTACCGTGACTATTTGCAGCAACTTGCGCTTCGCCTTACCGGCGATAACAACGATGCACAGGATCTGGTACAGGACACTCTGTTAAAGGCTTATGAACACGCTAACAGCTTCCGTGGTGAAGCTGCAGTAAAAACTTGGCTGACCAAAATTCTAGTCAATACATTTCTGACACAAAAGCGCAAGAAAAAAGACCATGTCTCCATTGCGCTGGATACCCTTCCAGCGCCGGACTGGTCTGCCAACCCTGAGAAAATTATTGTTAAAAGAGAACTACAGTGGTGTATCAACCATACTCTGACGTACCATCTGCCTCAACGATACGGAACCGCCTTGGCTTTACGCGAATTTGAAGGGATGTCTTACAAAGACATTGCAGGAATCCTGGAAATATCACCGGGAACAGCGAAGGTCCTGGTATTTCGAAGCCGCCGGGCATTCAGGCGGCACCTGGAAAAAAGCGGCTGCTTTGCGTACGTGAGAGATTATAATTGTGTATGTGACGGCGTTCGGGACGGATTGCTCCCGTGTTAGTTTTCATCCGCCACCCATTTGGGTGGCTTTTTTGCAAACCGGGGACGGTTCTCGCCGTCCCCGGTTTGCAAAGATTTAGTTGCCGGACATTGCTAAAATTTCTGTGGGGCGCCATCCTTTTAGTACCCATTGCGGTATATGGTTGGCAAATTCCATAACGAGTGATATGGCCTGCTTCAGTTCTTCTTCATTTTCAAGCAGGATTTCCGCTGAGACCATTTTCATCAATTCCGCGGGAGACAAACCATTTTTAATATTTCCTGCGTAGTCCAATGCTGCAGCCAGGGCGATGTCCGGGTCAAACCCGCCCCTTTCTATTAACCATTCGTAAAACTTTGTTTCTGCTGCACTCCATAAAAGAGTATACTGATCTGCCAGCAAAGACTCGGCCTCTTCCTCCGAAACCGGCCGGAAGGGAACATTGCTTCTTTGTGATTGCTCATCCAGCACCCATTCCACATCATCTACTTCGATATCAAAGAAAAATTCGTCTTCCCCGTCAAAGACGTAGGGACTGTCATCATCTAAAACCGTCTTCTCCAATAATTTCCGGAATTTAACGCGATCCAGAATCTCAGGCATCTTTTCATGCACAGCCCGGTACAGATCATCAAACTGCATAACTCCATAAAAGTGCAGCAAGCCGGCCACATATGTCAGTATCCGGGTCTCAACTACCTTTTTACCCATATAAGCCACCCCGCTCCTCAGAATACAGTTTTAATCATACCGACTGTTTCTTTACGATGGTTCCTGACTTTAACTTCCCACCGTTCATGTAAGCTGTCAAACTCCTCGGCACTAAGCAGGTTCATCCGTTTCAACACTTCAATAATCACCGGGTCAATAGCTCTGGTATTGCCGTCTTCAATTTTTAGCGCCATGCCGATCCCTTCGCCCATCACACTAAGACAATAGACACCCTCGGCCCCCAGCTTAGCTAGTATCCTGCCCCTTGTCACTTCCATCAGTTCCGTGTCCAGCCGGCCTGTCCCGGCTACAAAATACGGATTTGCTGTCATCGCCGCTGCCACAGTACCCATGGCCTCTTTCCTTACCTCAGGAAAAGAATCCGGCTTACCCAGATGCGCATAAGCAATCGCCATATTATACAGCGGCAAACCAAAGACCGGCACCCCGCACCCGTCTATCCCCAGTTGGATATCCTTAGGGAACAGACCGGTCACATCAGAGACAGTCCTGAGCGTTTCATGCTGTACCGGGTGAATCACCTGCGAATACCCGGCAATGTCTAATTCCCGCATCTCCGCCAAAGCCATCATACAACAATGCTTACCGGAACATGAATTTGTAAGCGTACTGAAAGTTCCGCCTGCTTTTAATATTTCATTGGCCGCCCGCTGGTACATGGGGGGCGAAGGGCCGCACTCCAGATCAAGTGCTGTCCGTTTCAGTTTATTGAGCATACTCTGGATTACAGCTACATGCCGTTCTTCACCGCCGTGCGAAGATGTCATCACCGCCAGTTCTTCACCGGTAAAGCCGAATCTCTCCATTCCTCCCGCTTCAACCATAGGAATCACCTGAAAAGGTTTGGCAGCGGACCGCCAGTATGTTTTCAACTGGGGATTACCGATGGAAAAAACAAGGTTGCCGCCGGTATCAACAACGGCCAGGTCACCTCGGTGAATAGATTCCATCATACCACCCCGTGTTACGTGTACAAGGATTTCAGACATATTACGCCTCCATTATGAGTCTTTTACCGATTACTATCTCTTCCTCTTTTGTCTATCATTTTCCTGTTTTATCCGTACAATTATATCCTTCAGTTTTGGCTTTTACTCCATCGAAAATATTATTCGTTAGTACGCAATAATTCCCTGCAATAGGAGATACAATTAAATTTTTAGAGGATATAAACTTTCAGCAAAGAATAAAAGGAATGTATTATTAAAAGAAAGGGGAATGGCCATGGAAAACGCCTCACCACCAAGTAACAACAATATCCTGGCGCCTGCCTGGAAAGGCACTCTTAAAGCCCTGCGAACTGCTCTGTTACTGGCAAAAATTATTATACCTGTGACATTTGTTTTAGTAACACTGGATAAGCTGGGCTGGCTGGTGGCTGTGGCCGCTCTGTTTGGCCCAATGCTGAAAATATTCGGACTGCCCGGCGAAGCCGCCCTTCCACTCCTTTTGGGGTTTTTCGTTAATATCTACGCCTCCCTGGGAGCAATTGCTGTATTATCCCTCTCGGCCCGGGAAATTACGATTACAGCCTTGATGATTCTAACCTGCCACTCCCTCCTGATGGAATCTCCCATTCTTAAGTTTACAGGGCTTCGCCCTGTCTCTTCAGTCCTGCTCCGTATGGGGGGAGCCTTTTTCTTTGGCTTTTTACTGAATCTGGTTTATCTGGCCATAGGAGGGTAGAAGAATGGTCATTATTATACTAAGTGATGCACTGCTTAAAAGCCTGACAACCATCTTTTACTTCGTACTCATACTAATCCCCATCATGGTTGCCGTCGAATATGCAAATCATTTCCAGTTATTGGAAAAGTGGGCATCCTTTTTAGGTTGGTTGCCCCGCAGCCTGAACATGTCACCCCAGGCCGCCTTTCCTCTTCTTGTCGGTCTTTTTTTGGGCGTCTTTTACGGTGCAGCCGTGATTATTGAATACACCAGGCAGGGCACTTTAAATAAAAGGGATATCATGCTCAGTGGTGTCTTTCTGGCTATCAATCATAGCATTATCGAGGATAACCTGCTCATGGCCGCCGTCGGAGCCAATCTGTTGATTCTTTTTCCCATCCGCTTTATCATGGCGTTTCTGGTAACAAGAGCCGCAGGGTATTATTATGATAGCAAAATCGCCCACCAAATGGTGGGCGACACTGAACCAAAAGCTGCAGATTGATGGTGCTGACTGAAAAAAGGATTCAAGCCATGGCTTGAAATCCTTTTTTGATATCCTTAAATAATACACATTTCCTGAGCCTTTTCCTTTAGTTCATCACGGAAGTTGGGGTGAGCAATATTAATTAATGCCAGCGCCCGTTCACGGATGGATTTACCGCGCAATTTGGCTACTCCATATTCCGTCACCACATGGTCCACATCATTCCTGCTGGTCGTCACTACAGCACCTTCTTTAAGCATGGGAACGATTCTGGAAACGGTGCCACCTTTAGCTGTGGCAGACAAAGTTACAAAGCCTTTGCCGTTATGTGAAATGTTAGCGCCTCTGAAAAAGTCTGCCTGACCGCCTGTCCCACTGAACTGTCTGGCACCCATACTTTCAGAGCAAGCCTGTCCGGTCAGATCCACTTCAATAGAAGCGTTGATGGATACCATCTTTTCATTTTTGCCAATGTTATACGGATCATTAGTATAGCTGACTGGATGCATTTCCACCTGTGCATTATCGTCTAAGAAGTCATATAACCGTTTGGTCCCCAGTGCAAATGTCCCAATAATTTTCCCCGGATGAAGCGTCTTCTTGCTGTTATTAACTGCTCCGCACTCCACCAAGTCCACTACACCGTCTGTTATCATCTCTGTGTGCATACCAAGGTCATGTTTACTCATCAGGGCCTTTGTAACCGCATTGGGAATACCTCCAACACCAATCTGCAAGGTAGAACCGTCTTCAATCAGATCGGCAACAAAGTTACCAATGGACTGCTCTATCTCCGTGATGGGAGGAACGGGCAGGATCGGCAGCGGATCATTACACTCCACAATATGTGTTACTTGCGAAATATGGACAAAGCAGTTGCCCATTGTTCTTGGAGAGTTGGGGTTCACCTCTAAAATCACTTTATCTGCTTTGGCGACAGCCGCCATCATATAGTCAACACCTATACCCAAGCTGAAGTAACCGTTTTTGTCCATAGGTGAAACTGTGGCCATAGCAACATTAGCTTTACGGTACAAAGATAATAACTTAGGGATTTCATGAAAATAGTTGGGAAAGAACTCTCCCCAGCCCTCGTTGATAGCGGCCCGGGAAGCACCACTGCAGAACCAGGAATTGTGCTTGATATGTTGTGCATATTCCTGTTTAAAGTAAGTAGGTTTAAGGGGCAGTATCTGGTTAATGATAACGTCCCTGAATTCCTCTTTTCGTTCGACCAAAGCCTTAGGTAACAACTGTGGCTCGCCGCCACCTACTGGAAACCAAATATCGTCCCCCGATTCAATAACCTTTACTGCTTCTTCTGCAGAAGCCAGTTTTCTCGCATACATTTCCTGATACTTATTCATAATTATTCTCCCTCCATCTTAAGTTGAATAGTGCCGAAGTTAACATGACGAAAACAGCACACTCTACATGTATTTAAACCCATATCCCTAATTATATTGAATATTAAGAAAATGAACAAGACTTTTTTCAACATTTTTAGACGATAAGTCCGGTTTTTTATATTAATTTGTCGTAACGTAGCCTCTTCATCAACAACAAAACAAAAAAACTGGCAGTAAAATAGCAGTGTTGCCAGTTTTTTGAGAGGATGTCAGTTGTACAATATTTTCTCCATAATACCGGTCAGTAATAGAGCATATCGGCACATTCATCAGTTATCAATATCAAATATTTCTGTTTGGACAAAGCTGTCAGAAGGTAAATACCCGTCACGATGTTTAACAGCGTTCCCCTCTTCCACAGCACAGTCAAGCCAGTCTCTCATCTGAATCGGCCGGACATGAAAGATTCTCGCCAGCTCCCTTTCTTTGATAGGCTGAGTCAATGCCTTTTTAATGAAGGGCCAGACAATTTGATAAAGATCCTGACCTGCCGGGAATTCACCATCTTTAGTAAACGGACCGGCATCTGCCGGATACAAACGGAAACCGCTTTTTCTCTCAACCTGCTGATAAAACCAATCCTGTAAAGATAAGCCGCTTTCTTTTAACAAGTTTGAGCTAAAAGAAATCCCACCAAGCTCTATGAGTTTATGATTCCCCTCCGGCGCCCGCTCCCCCAGACGGACAAACAAAGGTGCCCAACCGGCACGGATGTTTTCCGTTGCCCCGGCCCATGTTGACCCTTTCTTAAAGCCTGAAGAGATGACAACACCGTAATTGGCCAAAGCATAGATGTACTTACTTCGTTCCATGGCGTTATGAACTTTAAACTGGGCTTTTGGATGTACAGAGGACAGAATGATAAGCTGTCCTTTACTTATGGGTTCACGGTATTCAGGCTTATTAATCCTGGTTTCTATACCATCTGCCAAAACGATCACCGCTTTACCACCGGCTTGCAGCACTGCTTTTTGTGCAATGGTGTCTACTCCCGCAGTGCCGCCGGAAACCATGGTGAGCCCTTCAGCTGCAAATCTTTTGGCCAATGCCTGGGTGAAACCGGCGCCTTCCTTGTCAACAATCCGTGATCCCACAATCGCGACTCCGCTGCTATTTAAAATTTCAGCGTCCCCCACCATGTACAGGACAACCGGCGCCATATGTTTTAACCCTGTTTTCAACCGCACGGGATAGTTTGCCTCCGCCCGCGTTGTTACAAGGATACCCATGCTGTTTAGTCTTTGAATCTCCATCTCTAACTGTTCTGCACGGGACATTAATTTTTCAATTTTAACAACAATATCATCCGATAAACCTAATTGCGCCCGCCAGGTTCTTCCGTCCGTATCAAAGAAAGCCTGGGGCCTCTTCATCGGTGACCCTTTTGTGCTTCTTTTAAAACCACGCAGGCCATGGGCCGTTCCTGCCACCTGGGGTGGGGTATGGCAATCACTGCGGCTTCGGCAACAGCTGGATGTGCCATAATGGTGTTTTCCAGATCCACCGAGGATATCCACTCGCCGCCGCTCTTAATGAGGTCTTTGGCCCTGTCCTGGATAAGGAGGAAGCCTTCTTCGTCAACAGTGACAATATCGTTGGTGTGAAGCCAGCCGTCCCTGATATTTTCTGCGCTGCGCTCTGGCTCATTGTAATACTCCCCGGTAATCCAAGGCCCGCGAACGCACAGTTCACCCATTTCTTTTCCGTCCCACTTTACTTCTTCACCGTTGTCATTCACAACTTTCATTTCCAGGCCGGGAACGAGCAGGCCCTGTTTAGCCCGGATAGCGTATTTCTTCTCTTCGCTCCAGTTGTCCATATAACTTTTCGGTGTAGAGGTCAGGACCACCGGCGATGTTTCCGTCATGCCGTAGGCATGGATAATATTAATCCCGTAGTTTTTCTCAAAAGCCGCGATCTGTGTGGCAGATACAGCGGAGCCGCCGTTTACAATATAACGCAAGCTTGAAAAGTCATATTTAGCGCCGTTCTCCAAGTGCTGGTATATACCCATCCAGATTGTCGGAACTCCGGCAGAGATAGTAACCTTCTGCTGTTCCATGAGTGTGCAAAGCGCTTCCGGCGTAAGTACCTTGCCCGGCATCACCAGTTTTGCCCCCAGCCATGCGCAGGTAAAGGGTAACCCCCAGGACAAGACATGAAACATGGGCACCACCGGCATCACAACATCCCGCTCCGAAATGCCAAGAACATCGGGCAGAGCTTCCATGAGACTGTGTAAGTAGATGGACCGGTGCGAATAAATAACACCTTTCGGCAATCCTGTTGTCGCCGTCGTGTAGCACATGGCAGCGGGAGTGTTTTCATCTAAGTCATCGGGGAAGGTGAAAGAGTCCGAAGCGGTCTCTAGCAACTTTTCATAGTGATATACCGGTGACAGCGTTGTCTTTGGAATTTCATCTTTATCTGTGAGAATAATGTATTTTTCCACGGTTGTCAGATTTGGGGAACAGCTTGTACGATCTGTCCAGCATAGTCTTAATTAACAACTTATGTTGCATCATCATCTTATAATTCCGGCTTCAAAAACTGTAAAGCCGGGTTCACCTCACTTTCTGACTGTTTATTCAATCTTAGCTGTCAAATGCACCGGCCCTGACGTTCATTTGCTGGGATTAAAATGATCTTCCTGAAAATCTGCCCGGCCTTCATACCTCTTGAACAAACCGGCCCTGTAAGCCGTATACGCATTTTCATCCGCCTCAATACCGTGTTCCCGCAGCACACTGATAATCTTATCTTTGTCCGGCGGGCAACCTCTGATAGGTACAGCTTCCTTAATCACCGGGTTTTCTTTATTCGCATGAATCGCACACTTGCCAAACAGAAATGTTTTATCTGCACCGCCCTGGGACCGGCAATTCTTCCCACCGAGAAATTCAATCCCAGCCACCGGTTTATTGGCGTAAGCCCCCATAAGCGTCACAAGCAGATAGTTGTTTAAATATGAGCAGCCAGAGCAAATGGTGTTGTCATACTTGGGAAAGTGTATACCTGTTATTCCCTGGCGGGCAAATGCCTCCGGGCCCGAATTGTCCTCAAGCCAGGTCCAGTCCCACTGAAGCTTACAAACAACATCATCCACCTTCTCCCCTACGGTTTCTCCGCTATGCAAAGACAAACTATGCCGGTTTGCATACTCCCTTAAATATCCGATTTCGGCCGGGTCGAACCCGAGAATACGTGCTCCGGTTACATCGGCGGCAAACATATCCCGGGATGCTATAATCAGGTCAGTGCGGTAGGCCCGGCCGTTGATCACCGGCCCCTTTTCTAAAGCATAGATTCCGTCAATGACGGTCAATGCCGGCCTGATTTTCTCTCCTATATGACAGATAAAATCATCGAGAGTCCGCTCCACATGATGACAAAACATTTTTGAACGTGTTGCCAAACAACCCTTCAGATTTTTAAATCCCAAAGACACTTTAGTAGAATTATGGGTCTTTAACACTGGCAGATTCACGAAAAAATCGGTCTCCAGAGCGTGTGCAGAGATATCCAGGGAGAATTCGTTAAAGTCCACACTTGTAAAAGGACCGTCATTGAAATCTATGAGCTTTACGCCGTATTTCTCCCGCAGTTTATGATAACCCAACCCGGCAAATGCTGCCTTGGTGTCAGAGCCAAAACCCCGGTCAATGATGGATCCCTCGCCGATACTAATCTTTGTGCAGCCATAGTCGCTTAAGAGTCTGACCATTTCTTCCATCAGCACAGTACTGGTCAGCACTCCATATTTGGGGAACGGATATACATTGTCCCACATTACCAGGTTCGGTTTTAAAAGTATATGGTCACTGGGCCGGAGAGAGGCAAGCCCGTTCACCTGTTCAACGGCCCGGGCAATATTTTCTCTTACATTGTTAAACCTGATTACACTGACTTTGTCCATGGTTCCTCTCCTGTCAAATAAAAATTGTTTCCTTGCCTACAAAAAAACACGGTGTACCCACTAACGGCACACCATGTTTTGCTTTGATTATTCGTAAATCTTTTCCTCCTCGTTTTCCGCTTCGGGCGCATCCGGCTCCACGTCCCGGCCGGCCGGGCCTGCTTCCGTTTCCTTGTAATATTCATGCTGGATGATCAGATCCATGATCTCGTTTGTTCCTGTCCAAATCATAATCAGGCGGATATCACGGAGAAACCGTTCCACCGGGTAAACATTGGTGTAACCGATGCCGCCGAGAATTTGCATGGCATGATTAACGACAAGCCATGCTGTCTCTGTGCAGAATTTTTTCGACTGGGAGACCATCCGCCGCTGTAGCGCTGCCGGACTGCCGGAGTCGACGCAGCGCGCCGTGGCGTAAATAAGTGCCCTGGCAGCGTCCAACTGGGTGATGCAGTCCGCAACTTTAAAGTTGACCGCCTGGAAGTTCTTAATCGGCTGCCCGAAGGCTTTGCGCTTGCGGCTGTAAGCGAGAGCCACATCCAGTGCCGCCTGCCCCATCCCCAGCGCTCCGGCCGCACTGGTTAACCGCTCCGGTATCATCATCCGGTAAAAAATAGTTCCGGCGCCGTTCTCCTCACCCACCAGATTTTCTGCAGGCACAAACGCGTCTTTAAACACGAGCCGGCCGGCGCCGCCGCCCCGGGTACCCATTAATCCGTAAATATGCTTTACTTCCACCTCAGGACTGCGGTCCACTAAAAACGCACTGATACTTTTGCTGGAAGACGCATTTTCGTCCGTTTTGGCGTATACAAGAAAGTAGTCAGCGCCTTCGGCTCCTACAATAAACCGTTTTTGCCCGTTAAGCAGGTAACCGCCGTCCACTTTGGTTGCCTTTGTGGTGGCACCGAAAAAGTCCGAGCCGCCCCGTGGTTCTGTCAGTGCTTCCGCCGTAAACTTTTTCCCCTGCAAAGTCTCTTTCAGATACTTCTCCTTTTGCATCTCCGTGCCAAAGACATGAATAGCCTCGCCTACAATGGACGGCAGGGAGTAAAGACAGGCCAGTGATGTACCTAAAAAGCCTACTTCCTCTAAGGCCACCACTTCTTCAGCCCAGCCCAAACCCCGTCCACCATATTCTTTGGGAAAACGCAGACCAATCAGATTCTCAGCCGCCAACGAACGTACATAGTCGGTTGGGTAATTAATTTTTTCTGCGTCCATGTCAAGAATCAGTTGCTTATCTACCCCTTTAACGAAGACACGAACTTCCTCCTGCAGCTTCTTCTGCCGCTCGTCCATTAAAAATGACAGCATCTGCATCTCTCCTCACTATCCCTATAAACCCAGGTAGGATTTACGGATTCCTTCATCCTGCATTAACTCTTCACTGGAGCCCTCATTGACCAGTCTGCCGTGAGAAAGAATATAATTGCGCCCGGCCATGGCAAAGGTCAGGGCGACATCCTGTTCCACAAGTAAAATGGTGATACCAGAACGGGCAATAGCTCCGATACGTTCAAAAAGATCCGCCTTGATAATGGGCGCCAGTCCGATTGAGGGCTCATCAATACACAAAAGTTTCGGTTTTAGCATCAAGGCGCGCCCGATGGCCAGCATCTGCTGCTCGCCCCCGGAAAGAGTGCCCGAAACCTGTTTGGCCCTGTCTTTCAAAACGGGAAACAAATGATAGGTTTCTTCAAGCAACCGCTTAAACTCCGGACTGTTCATCTTCAGCAGATAAGCTCCCGCCAACAGATTTTCGTACACCGTCATCTCAGCAAACGGGCGACGGCGTTCCGGACAGTGAACAAGTCCTTTGCGGACAATCTCATGGGCCGGCAGATGATCAATCCTCTCGCCCATAAATTCCACTGTACCGTCCACTTTGATTCTGCCCTGTCTTAGTCCTCTCTTGTTGTCTTTTTCCCATTTTACAAGGCCGGTGATTGCCCGCAAGAGTGTACTTTTCCCCGCACCGTTCGGTCCCACCAGCCCAACCAGTTCATTCTCGTCTACCCGGATGCTCACATCACTGAGCACATTGGCCGTGTCATAGCTAACGGAAAGATCCTGTACAGCAAGAAGCATTTAGACCACCTCCTTGCCGATGTAGGCCTGAATAACTTTCGGGTCGTTGACAACCTCTTCCGGAGTACCCATGGTCAGAGTCTCACCAAAATTAAGCACAATGACTCTGTCCACAATCTTCATTAACTCCGAAAGCTTATGTTCAATAATAATCATCGCCGGTCCCTCGCTGTGAAGGCGTCCGAATCTCCCTCCCTTGTGCAAACGCCGGATGGATTTAGCCATTAGGCTTGTTTCCGTGGGATTAAGACCTCCAAACGGCTCATCCAGGATGAGCAGTTCCGGCTCACAGGCGATGGCCCGCGCCACCTCCAGCCGTTTCAGGTCTCCCTGGGAAAGCCGTGAAGCCGGTTCTTTGGCAAGATCGGCGATACCCACAAATTCCAAGGCATCCATGGCCCGCGCCTCCACGGTTTTAACCCATTCGCCCCTGCGGGAGGCCCGGGGACCGAGGCAGGGTACCATGACATTGGCAATAATGGGCAAATGAGCGAAAGGACGGGCGTTTTGAAACGTTCCGGCAATGCCCTGACCGACGATGGTCCATGTTTTCTTACCTGTCAGGTTCTGGCCTTTAAAGATGACTTGCCCGGAATTTGCTTTAATAATGCCGAGAATCAGGCGCACCAGCGTAGTCTTGCCGGCACCATTGGGTCCAATCAGCCCTACAACTTCCTGCCGGTTTACACTGAAACTGACATCACGGATAGCGTGCAGGCCGCCGAAGCGTTTGGACAGGTTGTTTACCTCCAAGAAATCCCCTGTCATAGCTACATTGCCTCCTCTTCCTCTTCCCGCAGTTCCCGACGTGAAACTTTACCCACATCCGTTTTTGGCAATTCTCCGCGGAACTCCACAATTCTTGGCACCTTATAATGGGCCAGGCAGTCCTCGCAAAACTGGATAATTTCCTCTTCGGTCACCTTACCCCTGGCCTCCGGCTGCAGTACCACGTTGGCCTTGACGATCTGCCCTACTTTCGCATCGGAGACACCAATCACGCCTGCCGCTTTAACATGGGGATGGGTGTAAAGGACCTCTTCCACATCCCGGGCAAACACCGAATAGCCCTTATACTTAATGAGATCCCTGGTGCGGTCGACAAAATGGAAATACCCTTCTTCATCCATATAGCCCAAGTCGCCGGTCCGCAGCCATCTCTGTCCGTCTATCTCTGCGAAGGTGTCTTTTGTGGCCTCCGGTTTATTCCAGTAGCCCATCATCACATTGGGGGCCTGCAGAACAATTTCGCCGACTTCACCGGGAGGCACGTACTCCGCTGCGTCTATCGCAATGACGGCAGCCTCAGTGTTAGGGACAGGGACTCCCATGGTCCCGGGCTTGGGCCGGTGCACGGGATTAACGATAGATACCCCGCCACTTTCCGTCTGTCCGTACCCTTCGGTAATATGTGTCCCGGTACGCCGCTCCCAATCAGTAACTGTTCTTTCATGGAGTGTATCCGCGCCACAAATCAGCAGTTTCAGCCGTTTCCAGTTCACTCTGCTGGTTTTGTCATATTCCTTTAAGTATTCATACATAGTCGGCACACCGAAAAAGCCGGTACACTGGTAACGCTCAATGGCATCCAAAATCTCATCGATATCCGGGGTGGTAAAGATAACTAACGTCGCTCCGTGGGTTAATCCCATAATCATGATGACCAGTTGGCCGTAGATATGATATAACGGGAGAAACGCCGGATACACCTCTTTGCCTTCCTCCAGAAACGGAAAGAAACCTCTCATCATCAGCCCGCAGGCAATAATTTGATGATGATTTAGCATAACGCCCTTGGGAGGCCCGGTCGTACCCCCTGAATAAGTGATGGATGCCACATCAAGATGGGGGTCAATGTCCGGGTTCACAAGTGTACTGGTCGTACGTAACAGTTCCTGGAACTGGTAAATGCCTGGGCCTTTGGGTATAGCAATTTCCGAAAGATTCATTTCCCGGGCAAAATTTTTCAGCAGCGCTTTGCCTAAAATCTTTTTAATCGGTGTTAAATACTCATCGATGCCGGTAACAATGACTCTTTCCATGGCAATTCCCGTTTTAGCCAGATTTTCATAAAGAATATCCTGGCAGATAATCGTTTTGGCACCGCTGTCTTCCAACTGGTATTTCAGCTCATGGCTTGTGAAAACAGGGCTGACAGGGGTGACTGCGGCACCTGTCATCAACACAGCCATATAAGAAATGATGTACTGCGGGCTGTTTAGAACATACAGCGCAACAACATCGCCTTTGCCGACGCCAAGACCGGCCAGTGCGGTTGCCAGGCTTTCCACCTGTTTTTTCAGCTCGCTGTATGAGATTTGCTTGCCATAAAAGATAATAGCCGGCTTTTTGCCATACTTGCCACACATCTCCAAAAAGACTGTGGGAACAGTCAGCTCCGGCACTTCGACTGATGGCTTCATTCCCTCTGAATAATACTCAAGCCATGGTTTACTCAGATATCCTTCCATTATTAAGCACCTCTTTTCAGGAAATTCAAGTGCGTGTGGGAATCAAGATCTGTGCCGCAGATCCTGCAGGCTGACCGGGTAAAAGCATTTCGCTCTTTGCACCGCGGACACTCCCCCTCCAGTAGATCCTGCACGAATGTAGAAATGCCTTCCGGCATCACCCTCAAAACAAGGACAACCAATAAACCAAAAATCAGCATCCGGTATTCCGGCACCACCCTCAGGTATTCCATCAGGGGATACAGGATAAACACTCCCACTACCGGCCCATAGATGGTGGCAATACCGCCAAAGATGACAAAGACAATAATCTGCAGCGACATAATCAGCTCAAGGGTAGAAGGCCCGACGACCCGCATAAAATGTGCATACATGCCGCCTGCAATCCCTGCAAAGAGTCCACTGATGATAAATGCAAGCATCTTATACAAGGATGTGTTAATCCCTGAGGCCCGTACCGTAATTTCATCTTCCCGGATGGCATGAAATATCAGTCCTGTTTTAGACGTGACAATTTTCCACATCACCAGAACCAGCGTAAGCATCATCATCAAGCTTAGGTAATATTCCCTGACTCTTGTGGCTGCCAGCCGGGTAATCCCCGAGATTCCCAACTCACCGCCCGTCAGCTGGGGGAAGGTAAAGACAATACCCATCATGATAATCGGAAACGCCAGGCTGGCCAGGCTAAAGTAAGGCCCTTTCAGTCTCAGCCCCGGCAAACCCAGCACCAGGCCGCTTAGGACTGCAGCCAGTGCTCCAATTGGGATTGTCACCAGCACAGGGAGCCCCAGACGCAGATTCAGTAACGCTGACGTATAGGCAGCTACCCCAAAAAACAAGGCATGGCCGAAACTGATTTGACCGGCAAAGCCCCCTAACAGATCCCAACTGGCGGCATAGATGGAAAAAATACAGGTGAGAGTAAGAATACGCAGAATATAGGTGTTGCTATTAAAAAGAGGGAGAAGCAACAGCGCTAAGAAGGCTGTAACCAGTATCGTACGGGTTGGCAGGGAAATAATCTCCCCATGGAAATCACGGCTTAGCTTACGCGTCAGATATGCGATGAATTGCATCATGTGGAACCTACCTTTCCCCTTCCATAAATATACCGAATAAGCCTTCAGGGCGAATCATCAGAACAGCCAACATCACAGCCATGGAAACTGCCCCGCGCAGGAAGGCCAATTGAGGCAACAGGAAAACTAAACCCACTTCTGCAAAGGCAAGAATAAACGCTCCAATAATGCTCCCTTTGATGCTGCCAAGCCCCCCCAGGATTACGGCGGCCATTACGACAACCAGGGGGTGCATCCACATGGCCGGCTCCACAATAAACAAGGGAGCAACCACGGCACCGGCAATCGCAGCCAAGCCCACAGAAATAGCCACAGTAATACTGGCAATCTGGCTTTCAGGCATACCCATCAGGTTGGCAACCTCCCGGTCCATGGCCATGGCCCGGATGGCGATTCCTAATCTCGACTTAAACAAAAGCAACCAAATTGCGCCAAGCACAAAAATCACGGCGCCCAGAGTGAACAGGTGCTGGTATGTTAGTGTCATCCCGCTAAACTGTGTCGTGCCGGAAACCAGCTTTGGCAGTGTCCGGTAATGCCCGCCGAAAATTATCAGCACCGCTTCCTGGACAACCATCGCCAAAACCAGGGTGATAATCAGGACAGCTGTAAACCGCTCACGTACAGGTGCCACCATTACTTTGTAGACCGCCATACCGATTACAATGACCATAGTAATCGAAAGAATATACGATAATGCTAAAGGCATGGACAACGTCTGATTGAAATAATAAATCAGGTATGCGGAAAGCATGTAGTACGCGGTATGGGTAAGATTCATAATCCGGGCAACACCGAAAATCAGTGAAAAACCCAGAGCAAGCATCGCATACTTTCCGCCAGCGATCATTCCGTTCACTAAAATTTGTCCCCACATGACTGTCACCCCTTCTCTTTCCGGAGCTGAAATATATCGGGCGGTAAAACGCCTGGCGTTTTACCGCCCCGATAAGACTATTTCCAGAATTCAACTACCCAGGGTGCCAGTTCGTAACGAACAGTCCCCTCGTACTTTATACCTTCCCAACCATTGGGCCAGAACACTTTCAGTTCGCCGTCCTGCCACTGTGTGCCAAGACCTGTAACATACCCGGGACCCCAGGTAACATCATGCTCGTCGGTGAAGACAACGCGGCCGCCGATAGCCGGGACATCGGTTTTTTCCAGTTCAGCAATCACAGCATCGTTTTCCGTTGTGCCAGCCCTTTCAATGGCTCCGACAAGGATATTTAACGCGTCATAGGTTGCCACAGTATAAACAGGAATCTCACCGTAAATATCCATAAACCTGTCAAAGAAATCAATAGCATGGGGTGATGTTTCTACCCGGCCCACAAGGTTCAGGGTACTGACGAAATTGCCAAGTCCGCCTGTAGTCTGCCAGAACTTCCCACCCATGGAGTCTACGTTAATACCCGCCACTGCCGCAGGCACCTGCAGTTCTTCATACTGCCTGGCAAACGGACCTCCCACAGGACCTGACATAACGGTGAATATAATATGGGCACCGGATGCACTAATCGCTGACAATTCAGCAGATAGATCCGTGGCATTTGCCGAAGGACGCCAAACACCGACAATCTCCAGACCCATAGCTGGCATTTGCTGCTCGGACGCTGCGATAATCGGGTCTACCCAGACTGCGCTTTCTGCCAGGATTGCCACTTTAGGCTGCATAAAGCCCAAATCTTCCCTGATCACAGTAGCCACCTCGTGTAAAATTAAAAATGTGGCTCTGGCCATATTGCTGGAGTTCATCGGGTTTGTGCGGAAGAAGTACTTATACTTTTCATAGTCTTCGCCCACACGCATGGTAAGCTGAGGATGGCCCGACCCGGTAATAATAAAGATTGTTTCATGATCGGCCGCCACGTCCTGCATCCCCAGCACAGCTTCCGTCCGGAAACCGCCAAGCAGAAAATCCACTTTATCAACGGAAATCGCCCGTTCAATAGCACTGGCTGCATCAGGTACGTTTAAAATCTCATTGGTTTCCACACTCACCAACTCAATGGGCCGTTTTTCACTGCCGACCTGTACTCCTCCTGCGGCATTGATCTCATTAGCGGCCATCGTTGCGCTCTTCCACATATGCTCCCCGTGAATAAACGTCATCGGTCCTGCAATACCAATGCGAATCGGGCTTACCTGAGGACCAGGATCAGCCTTCTTTCCCCCGCAACCGCTCAATGCGATACTGAGCAATACGGCAAACACCACAAATACCGTTAGAACCCCTCGTTTACTTTTCACCATAATCCCCCTTTCTTTTTTTAAAACTGTATGCCGAGCTCTACGTTAAATACAACTGGTATTCCGTTTGCCGCTGTCTTTTCTCATGATCACCCCTCACCTTTTGTCGAATATAGCAGATAATTAATAAAGTATTCTAAATATTATGACTATTAATTCTACAAACTTAGCAATATTTCCTTTCAATAATTAAATATTTTTTTTCAAAAACATACTTATTTTCTATTATATTTATGCGCCTTTTTAGCAAGTTAAGTCCCCAACTAGAAAAAAGAGCCATATTACCCACAAAACCGGTGGAATCTCCGCCGGTCTCAAATCTAGCTGCTCAAGTACTTAATGACCGGCTTCAGAACGCACTTCCTGCAGACGCTGTAACAGATCTGTAATTACACCTGTACGAATCATCTCAGCAACCAGACCATTCACTAATCTCTCCACCCTCACAATCGTGGTAAACAGCTTTCGGACTGTCTCCAGGTTAGCCTCCCGGATTAAATCAATATCTTTAAAATATGTTGCCGCTTCGTCCCTCCAACCAGCCCAGTCAAAATCTAGCACGATATCTTCTTCATAAAGCTCTTTCAAAAACTGCACAACTTTATCGTCATAAACATACGGTCCGATAACAGACGTATCAGACATCTTAAATTTTTCAGCTTGTTCGTCTTCAAAATACGGCAGATAACTTAGAATACGGTCAATATTTTCCGACGATAATGTACTCATAATTTCATCCTCCTATCGGCAACTGCTATCCCTGCTTTATTTACTGCCTGTTTCAATAAATCTGTCCTTTATCGCTCTGGCAAAATCCCGGAGATCATCAATGCTGCCGAGTAAAACACGAAATACAATCTCTGCGTCAAGACGGACATAATCATGTACGATAACATTACGAAATCCGATCATTTTCTGGTAGTCATCTTTTTTTTCCTCTTTTAGAAAACCGTTTTCAACGAGTACGGTGAAAATATCCTTATTGTCTTCCGGTTCCCTGAGTCTCAGGTCGGCAATGATGTGGCCGCCGATATCCAAACACGCTTCGATAGCAAGTTGCAAAGTTCTTTCAATGTATCGCCTTGTAACTTTGTCCTGCAAAAACTCCTCATAAGAAATCCCGCCTGCATTCTCCAGATCATCAATATATTCACACAGCAACAGCAACCTCTGCTTTAACACATCTTTATCCACCATCACATCTCCTCCTGTCACAGTCGGCTTAAAATTGCTTCTGCACGCCTGTCAAGATGATGCTTCATGTCAAAGTATTCCCTGCGCGAAGCGACCTCATAGCGGACACGTTCCGCCTTATCCCTCTCCAAAAGAAGTATACTGTCACGCATAATGTAATGCCGGAGAGTCAGTGATGCTGAATGCAGATCAACTATATCAACATGCCTGTTCAGAACGACTGGCAACTCATTCATCAATGCAAGACGGAAGTTAAAACGTTGCATCACATCTGTCCCTGCTTTAAAACGGACAGCAATATCCACATCGCTCCCGGCATGGTCCCTGCCGCTTGCTACGGATCCGAACAGATAGGCGAAGCGAACTTCCGGCCTGTCGGCTAGTAATGCCTTCACTTTGTTAATAATCTCTTCCCTGTCCATATCAAAGCCCCCACACCATTTTCATCCATTATATCCTTATATTCCATATATTTCAAGACAACCGGGATGCATACACCATGTCTGACTAACCTTTCGAAACGGCGAGCACCTTTTGCAACTCTTCCCGGACATCAACGGGGACGGCAGCGATTTTTTCCTGCACAAAAAACTCCTCCGCCTGCGCATACCCCTCCTGATCAAGAAGCATCCTTCCCCGCTCCTCCAAACTCGCCGCCTTTTCCCTGTCCATCCTCAAACTCCTTCCCGGAACCAATGTTTACTTTCTAGATTCGCTTTAATTGCCCAAAACCCTACCGTGCAGCAATTAAACCAACAGAAACCCGCCGGTCATATTCCGGCGGCCATCCGGCAATTATTTAATTTTACACGCTCATTACTACCTCAAAACAACAACAGTGACACCTTCATTATTAGCCACCCTGCGTTCATAGTCTTCTAATGCCTTACAAATCCCCAGCATTTCTTTTTTCCTCTCACTCCATCGCTCTCCGCCCACATACGTTCGGACTATGCCTCTCATGCTGCTCTCACCAAGACTCCTTGTCACCGCAGCTTTAATGCTGCCGCCAACACCGGTAGAGCCGTACCCGTGTATCAAAATAACCACTTTATACCCTTGCCTCTTGTATGTGGTTAAATAATTTTTCATTCTTTGCAGGGCAACATCCACAGTCGGCATACCCGATTCCAAATTTACTTCCGCTACCTTTCTTTGCATGTCATCCACCTGTCTTTTCGCTTACTAAAAGGATTTCTTCGCCGTAATTTCTTGAAATACCTTTAAAAACTTCATAGTCTACAACAATTATATCCTTTTACGGACAAAAGAATAGCTGGAGGATAAAGATTGCTAAAAATAATATTGAGCATTGTTCACTCTATTGGTTCAAAGAAACTAACTGACAATTTACCAACAAAAATCTCCCTTACAAGGCCTCGTTCTATCAGCAAATCAAGATGCGCACACACTTCTGATACTCCCAATAAGACGTCCCAGCCGGTAATATCCCCATAAAGATCGACGATGCTGACTCCTTCCGCAGCCAGCGCTTCCACAAGAGCGTTCTTCGCAAATTCTGTATTGGGACCGGTATCAATTAAGGTGAGTGGGTCACTTTTGATTAGATAGGCATTCACGGGTCCAACCGGAAAGGGGTGTTGGAATCCGCAACCTCACAAGATCTTTCATTGTCAACTCCCTTTCAGCGCTGTTTTACCTGCCGGAAAGGCAGTTCGCAGACAAAACTCCTTCAGTCTTTCGGAAAGGGATTCCGGTTGTTCCAAGATGACCATATGACCGCTTCTCTCTACTTCCACCAACTCCGCGCACGGAAGTTGTTTATAAGGCAATAACTTGCCAACCCTCGGGCGGATCTATTTTCAACCAGTGCAAAGCATTACAGCCCGCCCCATGCAGACAGAGTATTTTGTTTTTACCTTCTCCACGCGTGCTGTAAATAGCAGTGTTACCTTTTACCAGTATTTCTTTCATAACTGCCTCCTGGTACGAAAAATTGACGGGACAGAATAAATCTGTCCCGCTTTTACTTTCATGTACGCATGCTTGCTGGTCAGACTATGAATAATCGTAGAAGCCTCTCCCCGTTTTACGGCCAAGGTAGCCGGCCCGGACCATTTTCCTCAGTAAGGTGCAGGCGCGGTATTTCGAGTCGCCCATTTCTTCATGGAGATTATCAAGCACCATCAGCATTACGTCCAGGCCAACCAGGTCGCATAGTGCCAGAGGGCCAATCGGCTGGTTCGTTCCCAACATCATACCCTTGTCAATATCTTCTTTGGATGCTATGCCTTCCTGTAAAACGAAAATTGCTTCATTGAGCATTGGCACCAGGATTCTGTTCACTACAAACAGGGGCGCTTCCTGGACAGCAATGGGTTCCTTGCCTAATTTGACACAGAGATCCATGGCAGCCTGGAATATCTCATCCGTCGTTGCCGCACCCCGGATGACCTCCACCAGTTTCATCACCGGAACGGGATTAAAGAAGTGCATGCCAACCACCTGTCCCGGGCGGCGGGTAGCGGAAGCCATTTCCGTAATGCTGAGGCCGGATGTATTAGAAGCAAACCATGTTTCCGCCTTGCAAATTTTATCTAACGCACCATAGATCTCTTTTTTCTTATCCATATTTTCAAAAATGGCTTCAAGAATCACATCAACATCAGCCATATCGGTCAGGGATGATGTAATATTTAGGTTAGACAGCAAACCGTCCGCTTCTTCCTGTGTTTTTTTCCCCTTCTTTACGTCTCTCCCAAAGTTTGCCGTAACATTAGCTTGACCTCGTCTTGCCAGCTCATCTGTTGTATCGTGCAGTGTAACAGTAAAACCTGCTGCAAGTGCAACAGTGGCGATTCCGCTACCCATGGTACCAGCACCGATAACACCAACTTTTTTTATGTTCATTTTTAAAACCTCCCTGTTAGATTCTTTCTACGATTACTGCCATTCCCATGCCACCGCCCACACACAATGTGGCGAGACCGTATCTCTTCTGGCGGCGGCGCAATTCATACAGAAGAGTAAGCATAATTCTCGCCCCCGTGCTTCCTACCGGGTGACCAAGCCCCACGCCACTACCATTAACATTAACGATATCCCGATTAAGGCCAAGCAGTTTTTCACATGCTAAATATTGAGCTGCAAATGCTTCATTCACCTCAAACAAGTCGATATCGGCCAAAGTTAAACCGGCTTTTTGCAGTGCTATTTGCGTTGCCGGAACAGGTCCGTAACCCATCAACTCAGGCTCAACTCCTGCCCAGGCATAACTGACAATCCTCCCCAGCGGCTGTACATTTTTTTGTGCGGCTCTTTTTTCATTCATCAGCACCATGGCAGTTGCCCCGTCATTTAAACCGGAAGCATTACCGGCAGTAACCGTCCCGCCTTTTTTAAACGCAGCAGACAAAGAGGCCAGCTTCTCCATGGTCAGATCGCTACGAATGTGTTCGTCACTGTCAACCAGCTTAACTTCACCCCTCTTTGCCGGCACAGGAACGGGAACTATTTCTTCGGCAAACGTGCCATCTTTGCTGGCACGGCTTGCATTTTTATGGCTCCTTAGAGCTACTGTATCCTGTTCTTCACGGCTAATCGCATATTTTTCCGCCAGATTTTCGGCAGTCACACCCATCAGAATGTTGTGCAAAGGATCCGTTAGGAGCTCCCAAAGACTGTCTGTGAATTCCCCGTGTGTCAGCCTCTGCCCCCATCGTGCGTCTTTTAACACATAGAGAGCATTGCTCATTGATTCTGCCCCGCCGGCGACGACGATTTCCGCGTCACCCAGTGCAATTTCCTGCCAGCCGGATACGACCGCCTGCATTCCGGAACTGCACTGGCGCTGTATGGTAAAACCGGTAGTTTCTTTGGGCATCCCCGCCTTTAATGCCACGGTTCTCCCGAGGTTTGGCTCATCTGTGCGCTGAATACAATTTCCGAGAATAACTTCTTCCACTTCTTCCGGTAAAATGTCCGCACGCTTCATCGCTTCCTGAACTGCAACTATGGCCAATTCGTTAGCAAGCAGCTGCCGGAACTGTCCACCAAAATCCCCAATCGGTGTTCTTGCTCCTGCCAAAATAACTACATCATTCAATTTTCCCATTCCATATTCCCCTTTCCACATTCATTACTTTAGCTTAAATTTCTGTATTTTGCCGCTGGGAGTCTTGGGCAGTTCCGTTACAAATTCATACTGCCGGGGGCGTTTATATGCTGCGAGCCGCCCGCTGTTTTTCAGATAACTGTCTAATGTTTCCGCAGAAAGGTCGGTGGATTTTGCTATGACAAAAGCAGCAACAATTTTTCCCCATTTAGCATCTGCCCGACCGATGACCGCAACTTCCAAAACCTCAGGGTGTTCAAACAGTGCGTCCTCAACTTCACGCGGGTATATATTCTCGGCGCCTGAAATAATCATATCATCGATGCGATCAGCAATCCAGATATAACCTTCCTGATCGATCCTTGCCAAATCCCCTGAATGATACCATCCCTTGTAAAGTTTCTTTGTTGTCACTTCCGGAAGATTAAAATACCCAGTCATCATAGACGGTAAGCGAACCAATCATCGGGCGGGATGTGTCCAGTGTCTGCATAGCAACCTTAAAGCCCTGTCCCACTCCTCCCAGGATGTTTTCCTCGGGGACTAATACATTGTCAAAGTTAACCACAACTGTACTTGATGCACGGATCCCCAGCTTAATCTCCTTTTTACCCGTTGTAATGCCGTCTGATTTTGGAACGATAAACGCTGTCAGCCCTTTTAATCCCTTACTCTTGTCCACAGTGGCGAAAACTACATAAAGATCTGCCACATCTCCGTTTGTGATAAAACACTTACTTCCGTTTAAAACATAACCGCCTTCCACCTGCTTTGCACTCGTTGCAACAGAAGCAGCATCCGAACCGGCGTTAGGCTCAGTCAGACAAAATGCAGCAAACTTTCCGGTTTTACAAATGGGGGGGATAAATTTTTGCTTCTGCTCTTCTGTCCCCGAGATTAAAATAGGATAAAGTGCGAGTGAATTAGCTGCTGCTACCGTTGTGATTCCTGCACAACCTCTTCCTAATTCCTCTGTGACCAGACAAGTGGTTAGCGTGTCTAAACCTGCCCCGCCTAACTCCTCAGGCACAGTAAAGTTTACTAACCCCGTCTCCCACATCTTTTGAATAACCGCAGCCGGAAACGCCTCCTGCTCGTCATATTTGGCAGCTACCGGCATTAGTTCTTTCTCTGTAAACTCTCGTGCCATTTTCTGGATCGCTAATTGCTCCGGTGTTAATGTGAACATCACCACATCTCCTCTCAAAAGACTATGACAGATTGTGGAGTGATCGACACCCAATACCTTTGCAGCTTTCCGCGTACTCCCGCAAACCCTAAGAGCATTGTTAATGACTATCATAATCCCCTAAGGCCTTACACATAGGCTTACCCGTAAAAAATAGATAAGCGCTGCAACGTAGCGCTTATCTATGCTATTTCAACTATTGGTTAGCGGGCTACCACTTTTTTCAACAGTTCAATGTCGGTCTCATGACGTCGCAAAATTTGTTTTGTCTCATTTTGAGATTGTAGCATTTCCGTTTTAAACTCAAGCAAATTTGCTGTCTGCTCGAAAATAACATCTACTTTTTTACTTAAGCTTTTCAGATCCTGACCCATCTCTTTCTGATTCTGCTCAAGCTTGTCCATCCGTCCGTCAAGCTTGTCCATCCGTCCGTCAAGCTTGTCCATCCGTCCGTCAAGCTTGTCCATCCGTCCGCCTAGTGAGTCGACCTTCTCAAGGATCTGATTCAAAATCTTTTCCACACAGATTCCTCCCAAAAACATATTCCGATACGCATATTATATCACGAAGAAAGGTTCATTTAAACCAATTAATCACCCCCCAATATCCGGAACATACGTTCGTGTATATCGTATCATTTTAATAAAATAAAGTCAATATTTACAATAAAAATCACGAGTTTTATTTAATCTTCCTAATTAGATTGACCCCATTTAGGGCATAAACCATCACTGATTCACGCCACCGCGCGTGCAATATTTTTTATCCGTAAAATGTTTTTGCGATTAAAAGCCGTTGAATTTGTGCCGTTCCTTCATAAATCTGTAAAATTTTTGCGTCCCGCATCAGTTTCTCCACCGGGTATTCCCGGCTGTAACCGTAGCCGCCGAAAATCTGAACCGCATCTGTAGTCACGCGCATGGCCACATCGGCGGCAAACGCCTTAGCCATGGCCGCCTCCCCGGAGTTCCGTTCGCCCGTGTCAGTCAGCCAGGCCGCCCGCCAGGTCAGCAGACGGGCTGCATCAATATCCTTCTGCATATCGGCTAAGAGAAAACTGATGGCCTGGTGCTGAATGATCGGCACACCAAACTGTTCTCTGGTCCTGGCATATTCCAGCGCGTACTCCATCGCCGCCCTGGCCAACCCAACAGCCGCGGCCGCCACCCCGGGCCGTGACTTATCAAAAGTACGCATGATCAGCCGAAAGCCGTCGCCTTCTCCACCCAGGCGGCAATCCGCCGTTACCCGGACATTATCCAAAGACACACTGGCTGTATCTGAAGCGCGCTGCCCCATCTTATCCTCTTTTTTGCCCACAGATAAGCCCGATGTATTCCTCTCCAACACAAAAGCGCTGATGCCCCGGTAAGATTTTTGTTTATCTGTAGAGGCAAAGACTACAAAATAGTCGGCGATACTGGCGTTGGTAATAAACTGTTTGCCGCCGTTTAGCACATAGTGGTCGCCTTCCCGCCTGGCCGTGGTGGACAGGGCAGCCACATCCGACCCGGCGCCCGGTTCGGTTACGCAAAAAGCAACAAAGCTCATATCACCGCAAACAGACTTCAGCCACCGCTCTTTCTGCTCCGCCGTCCCGCCTAACACAATCGGTGTACAAGCCAGGTCGTTTAAGACAACAGAAGCGGAAATTCCGGCGCAACCAGCCGCCAATTCTTCCGCCACCAGGCACCCGTTTAAAACACCCTGGCCACCACCGCCGAACTCCTCCGGCACCTGCATATTCATCAGGCCGGTTTCATACGCTTTTTTAAATACCGGCCACGGCACCTCGCCGGTCCGGTCGTAAAGCGCTGCCACAGGTTTGATTTCCCGCCGTACAAATTCCCTGGCCAGACTCCGCAAGGACTCCTGCTCCGGGCTGAGCTTAAAAGACAACATCGTTTCTTCCTCCCCTTTCTTCCGTCAGCAATTCAGGCGGCGTCTTCCAGAACGCACTTCAATCAAGACGTTCAATAATTGTCGCATTGGCCATGCCATATCCCTCACACATTGTCTGCAGGCCAAATCGCCCGCCCCGGCGTTCCAGTTCATACAGCAGCGTTGTCATCAATCTGGCACCGCTCGCCCCCAACGGATGCCCCAGCGCAATGGCACCGCCGTTCGGGTTCACTTTAGCCGGGTCGGCTCCGAGTTCTCTTAGCCACGCCAGGGGTACCGAGGCGAACGCTTCATTAACCTCAAAGACATCAATATCATCTGCTGTCAGACCTGTCCTTTCCAGTACCATTTTCGTAGCCGGAATGGGGCCGTCCAGCATCAACGTGGGATCCGAACCCACAATCACTCGCCCGATAACACGTGCTCTCGCCCTCAGTCCCAGTTCCCTGGCTTTATCGGCGGACATCAACAACACCGCCGCCGCCCCATCGCTGATCTGACTGGCATTCCCAGCCGTGACCACCCCGTTTTTCCGGAAAGCCGGCTGCAGCGCCGCCAGCTTTTCCAGTGAAGTATCGGGACGGGGCCCCTCGTCCGCGGTGACCGTACCCACAGTACCGTCCGGCAGTTTCACTTCCAAAGCCATAATTTCCTCCCGGAACAACCCCACTGCCGCCGCAGCGGCTGCCCGACGGTGACTTTCCAGACTGTAAGCGTCCAGTTCCTCCCGGCTCAGGCTCCACTTCTGGGCTATCAACTCAGCTGAAACACCTTGATTAACTATGTCATACAGAGCGCAAAGCGCCGGACTGATTGCCGCGTCTTGCAGGGAAGAACCCATGGGGACACGGCTCATGCTTTCCACACCCGCAGCCACCACCACATCCATATCCCCCGCCATGATTGCCTGAGCCGCAAAATGAACCGCCTGCTGACTGGACCCGCATTGCCTGTCAATGGTCACACCCGGCACTTCAACCGGGAATCCGGCAACCAGTGCGGCCATACGGGCCACATTCAGTGCCTGCTCGCCCACCTGCGAGACACAACCCATAATCACATCTTCCACCAAAGCCGGGCTAATCCCGGCCCGGCGCACCACTTCCCGGAGCGGCGCCGCCGCCAGTTCTTCGGCGTGAATACCCGACAGTGCCCCCCTGCGCCGCCCAACGGGTGTCCGTACAGCTTCAATGATTACCGCTTCCCTTACCATGACAAGCCTCCTTTAAAAAGTAAATAACTCAATTCCACCCGAAACATTCAGCCCAACTCCGGTAATATACTTCGCCAAATCAGAAACCAGGAAAACGATGGCGTTGGCAATATCATCCGGTTCACCGGGGCGTTTGAAGGCCGTCCGGTCCACCATTCTATCCCTCATGCCGGGATCAATACTGCCAAACGCCTCCGTATTAATAATGCCCGGGATAATGGCATTGGCAGTAATATTGTATCGGGCCCCTTCAATGGCCAGGCTGCGGGTCAGTCCCAGAATTCCCGCTTTTGTCGTCGCGTAGCTGCTCTGCCCATAGCCGCCCAGCGTGCCCGCGACCGAAGCCATATTAATAATCCGTCCCCATCCCTGCTTTTTCATATGCGGCCACACAGCACGGCAGCAGTTAAAGCTACCGGTCAGGTTGACCTGGAGATCACGCTGCCACAGTTCTTCCCTCTGCTTCTCCAACTGTGCCACATGGTCCAGCGTAGCCGCATTATTCACCAGAATATCCACAGAACCAAATTCGCTGACAGCCTGCTCCATCACACGCTTCACTTCAGCAGTGTCCGTCACATCCATTTTATACGCAGCTGTACGCCTACCCATGGCACGAATCTCATCAGCCGTCCGCTCAGCAAACACCGTCCCGGTGCTCTGCATATGCCGGCTTAGCAGCCCGTATTTTTCCGCAGTCTCCGCCGCGCCCGCATCGCTTTCCATCAGGATGTCGGTAATAACCACATCCGCTCCCGCCGCAGCCAATGCCAGCGCATCCGCTCTTCCCAATCCCCTCGACGCGCCTGTCACAAGCGCTACTTTTCCCCTCAGTAAATTATTCACCAGAAAAACCTCCTTTGCTTCATCACATACATCCTTGTTGTGCAAGTCTTGTACCACAAAAAAACACCGGTCCAAAGACCGGTGCAAAATACCATAAAGCGCCGTGATTACTCAGCTTATCTCCTCCGGCGGCAGGCCCTCTTTCCCTTCCACTGTCCTGCAATCAATACAGGACAGTGTCCTGCTTTCAGGACATCCAGCCTACAAACCGGCTTTGTGCAACTTTTCATACAGCCGGGAGCGACTGATGCCAAGCATCCGGGCCGCTTCACTTTTATTGCCGCCCGCAGCGTCCAGCGCCTGCAGCAGCGCCTCTTTTTCCGCCTCCTGCAACCGGCTTTGTAGATCCAGCCCTCTGGCAATCCCCGAATCATCCGAATTCACCCCATATTGCTCAAAAACATAGGGGGGCAGGTGCTCAAGCCGAATCATTCCCGACATTGCAAAATTAATCGCCCGCTCAATGACATTTTCCAACTCCCGGACATTACCGGGCCAGTGGTGACGGTTTAACGCGTCCAGGGCTTCCTTGGTCAGCCCTTCCACATTGGCGCCCAGAATCCGGTTATACTTACCGACAAAAAACTCCGCCAGCGGCACCATATCTTCTTTGCGGCTGCGCAAAGGAGGAATTTCTACGGAAATCACATTCAGCCTGTAATAAAGGTCTGCGCGGAATTTCCCTGACTCCACCGCTTTTTCCAAATCATGATTGGTGGCGGCAATAATGCGCACATCAATTCTGACCGGCCCGGTACCGCCGATTTGTTCAAATTCTTTTTCCTGCAGCACACGGAGCAATTTGGCCTGCAGGACCAGCGGCATATCGCCGATTTCATCCAAAAAAAGCGTGCCGCCGTTTGCCAGTTCCAGCCGCCCGGGCTTCCCGCCCTTTCTGGCGCCGGTAAAAGCGCCGTCGGCATAGCCAAACAGTTCAGACTCCAGCAACGTTTCCGGAATGGCGGCACAGTTAATCTTCACCAGCGGCCAGCGATGGCGGTGACTGTGCAGATGAATCGCCTGGGCAAACAATTCCTTACCGGTCCCGCTTTCTCCACGGAGCAGGACTGTGGAAATACTGCCCGCAGCAACCAGCGCATCCTCCTTTATTTTTTGCATCGCCATGCTGCAGGAAACAATGGCTTCAATCCCTCTCCGGCCGCCTTCCACCCGGTGCATCTCCTCACGGTAATACGCAACCTGATTCTCCAGTGATTCCAAACGCCTGGCCAATTCCTTGAATTCTTTCAAACGCCGGAAGGTAATTTTGCCCACCGCGCCCACGACCTTTTCTCCTTCCAGAATAGGCAGCCTAGTCACAATATACTGTACTCCTTTTATCTCCTGGACATCGCTCATTTCTGCCACACCGGTCCGGGCCACCACCTGCAGCCGCGAATTCTCCAGCACTTTGGAAACATGCTTGCCTATGACCTCTTCAGAACGGACCCCCAGGAAATCAGCCAGAGCGCGATTAATCAATGTTACCTTGCCGTTTTCATTAATCACAATAATTCCGTCATAAGCGATATTCAGTACAGTCTCCAGAGTGTGCTGAATTCGTTTGACCACTTCCAGTTCAGCAGCCACCTTTTCCACATCGGTCAGGTCGTGAACCGAGGCAATGGCACCCACAACTGCCTCCCCTTCCAGAATTGGCGTGGCGTTCACCAAAAGTGACCTGTTTTTATGGCTTGTCTGCTTTCTTAGGAGCGGCTCCCCCTCTGCCAGCACCTCTTCCAGACCAAGCGCCGGAAACAATTCCGCAGCCGGCAAACCCAGAACATCCTCATCCACATGAAGCAAACGCTGAGCAGCACGGTTAAACAAAAGCAACTTGCCGGCGGCATCCACGGCCACCATGCCATCCGGTATCGCCTCATAAATAGCATGCAGCCTGGCACTCAAAAGATCAGCTTCCTGAAACAGTGCCATAATCATATCGGCTTTGGTAAACAAGCCTACCACCTTGCTGCTGTCGTCTACCACCACCCCCATCCCCACAGGGCTCTGCTTGACAATTTCCGCCACCAATCCAAATGGTTCCATCGGGTGTACCGTCACAACCGTACCAATCATCCAGGGCTTAACCGGGCTATCCAGCGGGTATCCCTGCAAAATCGCGTCATAAACCGTGGAACGGGTTAACAATCCAGCCAGACTGTCATTGCCATCCAGCACAGGAATTCCGTCCACCCGGGTACTGCGCATCATTGTAACCGCAGTTCTGAGCGTATCGTCACTGCGCAGTACCGGAAAGTCGGTTGTCATCACATCGTGCATCCTCAACGGGCTACCCGCTCCCCGGATCCACATTTCTTCCCCCGTCACGCCTCCCTGGTTATACCGGGATTTACCGCTCATAGTCCCCTCCGTTTTCCCTTTTGAAAATCAATATTATACGCAGCATCACCCAAATCCTGCATTTATTTCCATAACAACAGAGGTATAATAATTTCCTTATATAAGCTAAGCTTGCGGAATGAAGCCGTATAAAGTTATAGAACCGCTCAAATGCACAAGGCCAGCCCTGATTGTGGCTGGCCTTGTTATAAAATTCATTGCATACAAGATCTTATGGAAGCGGCAGATGTTTTTTTAGTCAATCTCTATCAGAAATTCCGTACAACATAAATATTTAAGCGTAACCTTTCCGCCGAATTCTTATTGTCCTGCGAAATATAGGCAAACATGCTGTCAAGAAACCTTTATTTCAGGCTAAAGACAGACTATCCCATCCATTCTGAAACAAGCCTTAATAAATCTTCTTTTGTATTAATTTTCGGATCGCAAATAACTTCATCTAATAACTGAGCCAGGATTTTCCCCAGCTGAGGCCCGGGGCTTACTCCATGTTCAATTAGATCATTGCCGTTAATAGCTAAATCTTTACGTGACACAGGTTCCTTTTCATCTAGGATCTTTTGCACTTCTGTTTTCAACCGCTGTAAATAAGTAAAATCACCGTGAAGCAATGCTCCTGCCTTATCTGCAATCTGTAAATCAATCAACCATAGAATTTTATCCGGGCCAACGCGGTTAACCATTTTTTTTACGCTGGCCTTTCGTAAAACGTATAGCATGCTCATGTGTTCCTTAACCAAAATGGTCACAGCATCTATCGTTTTCTTGTCAAATTTTAACCTTGATAAAATATGCTTAGATAATGCGTAACCTTCCACTGCATGAGAGTAAAAATGACCAGTTCCATTGTCATCTACCGAAAAAGTTTTGGGTTTTGCAACATCATGCAGTAAAGCAGCCAGCCTCACCACCAGATTATCAGGGGTATTATCCAACACTGACATGGTATGATCAAAAACATCTTTATCATGGTAGGGGGTACACTGGTCAAATTGATAGCATAACTGAAGCTCAGGCAATACGTATTGTAGCAGCCCGGTTTTTCTCATCAGCCTTATTCCCTTAGATGGTACTTCACTCAGCAAAATCTTAACCAATTCCTCTTTAATACGTTCCTGGGCAACATTTTTAATCAACTGTGCATTGCCGGCAACAGCATGTAAAGTTGATTGCTCAATGCTAAAATCCAGCTGACAGCATAATCTGATCGCTCTCATCATACGCAGAGCATCTTCCCTGAATCTGCAATCCGGGTTACCGACTGTTCTAATTATTTTCTCCTGTAAGTCACCAAGCCCGTTAACACAATCAATCACTTCCCGACCATCAAATAAAAGCGCATTCACGGTAAAATCCCTTGCTTTAACATCATCCGTTTCGCTTTGACCAATCACTACCTGTCCATCTTCAAAAGGAACACTTTTCCGAAACGTAGTTACTTCAATAGGTATACCCATTAAGACTGTAACAGTTCCAAACTTTACTCCTGTATCAATCACTTTTTCAAATAGCTCTTTAACAATTTCCGAAGTAGCTTCCGTACAAATATCAAAATCTTTTGGTTTTTTACCCAGCAGTAAATCTCTGACAGAACCACCGACAATAAAACTTCTAAACCCATTCGCTTGCAGCTTACTAAGCACAACGAATACTTCTGCCGGTATCTTATCTTTGTCTATCATCAGAAGACCGCCTTTATACTTCTACATTTAAATCATACCGTACTTATCGAAAAATATCTCTTAATGGTATCTCCAGACCCTCAAAAACAGTTGATTTAATCATATCTCCTTCTCTAAAGGTTTCTAGGCTTTTTATATCCCGTTCTTCAGAAAAAGAGTATTGAATAACACCTTTGTCCTCCAGATTAACAATCCAGTATTCCAATACACCGCTTTTCATGTATAGGTAAAGTTTTATTGCCATATCCTTGCCTTTAGTCGATGGAGACAAAACTTCCACAACCAGTGTGGGTATACCCTCATATTTATTATCCTCATTGACCTTTTCTTCATCACAAATTACAACAACATCCGGCTGAACAACATTTGGATCCTCTTCAAACTTAGTCGCATAACCAAAAAGCCTCACATCTAACGGCGCTGTTAAGGATCGACAGGGCTTTCCTCTAAAGAAATTATTGAAATGCCACGATATTTCGTTTACCACAACCTGATGGTTAAATCCCGGCGAAGCCATCAGATAAATCACACCATCGATGAACTCGTACCTTTGATCAGATTCATTAACCAGATTCATATATTCTTCATAGCTGATTTTTCTTAACGGTTTATATTGTTTTGCTTCTTCATGAACCAGATAAAAATCAGGTTCAGCATAATGAATAAGCTTTGCCACACTCTTACCATTTTTAACAATGATAATATCTTCCTTCTGCACCAATGACAGATATTTTCCAAAAGCATTTTGTAAATCCGTAGTATTTACACGCATCAAATCACCCCTTAACAAATTATACCTATAATATATGACATATTAGCTATTTTGTCAATTTACATTAGCTATAATACTTTAACATTCTCCTACTGATAAACTTATGGTAAGATAAAGAATATGGTAAAGATGGTAATTAACTTCTTAGGAGGCGCCTAATGAGACTTTACTCCGGCACTTCGGGTCAATTTATTCAGGATACCATGCAGAACCAGATCTCTGAGAAGTTAAAAACCAGCTTCTTTGACTACTACCGTTATAATCCCTCCGAATCGGAAGTCCGCTCCTGGCAAAACTCACTTCGTTCCATGTCAATGCTCATCCAGTACGCCGGCCTCCTGGATCACGGTATTCTTCTTGAATACCAACTGCCTTCTACCTCAAAAAGACTGGACTGTATCATTTCAGGTAAGGACCATGAGGGAGAAGACAATGCCGTCATCGTAGAACTGAAACAATGGGAAAAATGTGAAGAATCCAACGCCGACTACGAGGTGGTAACCTGGCTCGGCGGCCGGAAAAGAGACGTCTTGCACCCCTCCGTTCAGGTCGGCCAGTACCAGATGTACCTGGAAGACACCCACACCGCTTTTTACGAAGGAGAACACCCCATCAGGCTAAGCTCCTGCGTCTATCTCCATAATTACCGCTACACTCCCAACGATGTAATTCTTGCAGACAAGTTCCAAAGCGTGATTCAGAAATACCCGCTCTTCTCCGGAGACAACGTAGAACACATCAAAGACTACCTCGTCAGCAGAGTGGAAAAAGGCCACGGCATCGAGATACTAAAAAAATAGAACAAAGCACATACAGACCCAGCAAAAAACTAATGGATCATGTAGGTCAAACCATCAAAGGTAAATCCCAATACATCCTCCTCGACGAACAAAAAGTCGTCTACGACAAAGTCTTCGCCGAAGCCAGGGACGGATTCCACGACAGCCAGAAGAAAGTCCTGATCATCAAAGGCGGCCCCGGCACCGGCAAATCCGTGATTGCCGTAAACTTAATGAGCGACCTGCTCCTGAAAGGCTACAACGCCCAATATGCCACCGGCTCCAAAGCATTCACCGAAACCCTGAGAAATGTCATCGGCCGCAGAGGCTCGGTACAGTTTAAATACTTCAACAGCTATATGCAAGCACAACCCAACGAGATTGACGTCCTCATCTGTGACGAAGCCCACCGCATCAGAAAAACCAGTAACAACCGCTTCACCCCCCAAAGCAGACGCTCCAATGTCGCTCAGGTTGAAGAGTTGTTACAATCCGCCAAGGTCGCCGTCTTTTTTATCGATGACCATCAAGTGGTAAGACCCGACGAGATCGGTTCCGTCGACTATATCACAAACTACGCTCAAAAACAAAACTGCAAAATCTATGAAGAAGAACTGGAAGCCCAGTTCCGCTGCAGCGGTTCCGACGGATTCATCAATTGGGTAAACAATACCCTGGGAATCAAAAGAACCGCAAATATTATTTGGGACCAAACTAACGAAGACTTCGAGTTTAAAATCTTCGACAGCCCGTTTTCCCTCGAAGAAGCAATCCTAAAAAAAGAACAACAGGGTTACAGCGCAAGACTCACCGCCGGCTTCTGCTGGGAGTGGTCAGAAAGGCTAACCCCTTCAAACACCCTGGCAAACGACGTGGTAATCGGCGATTTTAAAAAGGTATTTCTATCTATCCAACTACTTCATATCAATTCGTTAAACAAGGCCATAACATCTGTCGATAGCCCATTAAATACCAGCGAACGTGCAATGTCCCCTTTTTCAAATGCTTTGACTCTATCAATGTCATAATTATCAAAACCATACACCATAATACTCTCCTGTTTTGGATCAATAATCCAGTATTCCTTAACTTGCGACAACATGTAGGTATTTAGCTTATCAATCATATCCTTGCTTCGCGTACTGTCCGATAAAATTTCTACAACCAAATCCGGAGTACCCATGTACCGACCGTTTTCCGTCACATTGTTTTCAAGATCACAGGCCACTAATATATCCGGCTGCATAACATCCGGTACTTTAATATCCTTCTTCTTTAAATGCACATCAAAGGGTGCTAAAAACACTCTGCATTTTTTGCCTTTGAAATATTCATTAAATATAAGATGTAGTCTTCCAAGTATCTCTTGATGTCCAATGTTTGGAGAACTTAATAAATGGATTTCACCATTAATCAATTCCATTCTTAGAGTACTTTTTTCAGCAATCTCCATAAACTCTTCATACGAAACCTTTTTCCCCCCATATTGATAGTCCAATGCCTTTTCTCTCACTGTAAAATACTGTTCAATATCTGTCACATAAGGAGTTAACCTTGCAATTTTACTGCCGTTTTTCGTTATTACCACATCATTTTGCTGTTCAACGCAATCCAAATATTTCCCTAAATTTTGTTTTAGCTCAGTTGCAGTTATCATAACGCCTTCTCTGTAATTTATTGATTTCATACAACCACCTCCAACTATATCATACCACACCGGACGATTCTAAGCAATTACAACGCACTCTTTATCATCATTTATTGTGCGATTATTTTAAAATACCGTGTGGCATAATCATGCTTTTAGTTGCTTGAAATCATTCCTTAGGTTCTAAATACCACTCCTCTAAAAAGAGCAACCTTTTTGCCATCCTCCGTTTCAACCGTAACATTATAGATACCGGTGCTCCTGGTAAGTTCTTCTTCTTCTCCAATAGCAATAATCTTAACTGAATAAAGTATTCTTCGACTATGGCGGAAATTGACCGCTGATTTTTTTTAGCATACTCATGAGCAAATTCGATCAACTCTCCGTCAATGCTGAGTGTAAGTTTCTTCTGCATCGCACATGCCCCCTACGTATAATAATATAGATGACTTGCTCTTCTGTATCCATGAGGTATGCAACCCGGTATGCTGTCCCCCTGTAATTAAAGCCATGGCCAAAAACATTTTTTAGTGCACCCACCTTGCTTTTTCGAAAAGGTTGAACAGAGATATCCCTTAAGCATTGCCTAAACGCTCCAAGGAGCTCACGCTCCTTTATTTTACGCAATTGCTTTTCCGCGCGCGGAAGCAGAATGACCCTATACATCATAGTCATCCAGCAACGCCTTAAAAACATCTTCGGCCGAACGGCCACGCCCCGCCATCACGTCATCCCTGGCGTCTCCTACCATACGCTCAAGCGCCTGAGCCACTTTGCACTTCCTGGACTCAAATTCACGCAACAGATCCTCGCCAGCATAACTTTCGGCCACCAGCTCCCTAAGAATGTCGGTGGAAAAGTCCCAGAACTCATCTGCATGTGCCGGCTCAATCACAAGCCTTTCCCCATCCAGATAACATTTCACCTGTTCACCGATGCTCAGCGCATCAAAATACTTTTTGGGAATGGTAAGCTGACGCTTACTTGTTACGCGGATTATTTTATGATCAGAATATTTATTTTCACTCATCAAGCGCATCCTCTATCATAGAAGATAGAATCTTAATCTACAATATTCGCCCGCAGCGAGAACCCCTTGTTCCTGTACCGTTAAAATCTTTAAAATAAATCAAAGCCACCCATTTGAGGTGGCTTTGTACATGTATCCTAGAATACTTCTTTATTAATTTAATTCCATAGCATAATCATAAGAAATTACACAACAGTATGGTGTTTCAGACCAAGCTTTCTCCTGATGGGAAGTATCTGACAGTTTGAAAGATGAATCATCTCCCAGTTCTCTCTTCACCTCTTTAAGGATTTCTAATTCTTCTTTAGTAAACGCACGGGGATCATAATTTATCAAAGGAGTAATAATACTCCCCGAATATTGACCAATGCAGTGAGGAGTTATTTCAATAAATTTTAGATTATGCAAGCTCCCTAAAAGCATGTCGTAATTGTCGGGAACCGGACCATAATCCAGCTTCTTATACTTTAACCCGGTCATAGAAATCGTATAGTTTTTAAAATACCGAAAATCTGAGTAGAACAATAGCTTGTTTAGCTTTGTAATCCACAACATCGTAGCATGTTGTGCAAAGAATAAGATAACATTAAGAAACTTATCTAAGTCAAATTGCTTAAACCCCGACTCTATATCTACCGTTGAAGACTGAATCCTGCGTTCTAACATATCCATAAACACTTCCGCTTCCCGTTCTCCAAGTAAGGTTTCAATCCTTTCCATAACTCTCTGAAAGGTAGACCGGGGGATAGAAGCCTGCGCTTCAAGCAGCAGCTTTTTCATCACTTTCGGATCCTCAATTAATCTAAGCATCTTGCCATGGGAATTATCCGGTAGGGCACCGGTTTCATAACGGTGAATCGTGACATCCCCCCAGCCCAGCACCCGTCCCAGGGCTCTTTGCGAGAGCCCATACCTTTCCCGGGTTTCTTTAATTTCTTCCGATGTAATCACATTATGACGGACACGGTACATATCATATGCTCTTGACAGATTTTCTTCATCAAGTTTCTCATCAAAAAGTTCATTTCCACATTTACAAACGCTAACATAGGAAACAGTTTCAATATCTTCACCACGAACACTCAGCACTTCTTGTTTCCTGATAACCGTGCTTTCCTCTCCTCCACACAGTTCGCACTTAGGCATCATAATACAAATTGCCTCCCTTATCATATCATCCAAGTAATATTCTCATCACTCATTTTACTTTTTTCATCTTGTCCCTCTCCGACTCCGGTCCGGCAAGATAATTTTTAAACGTCAGTCCCAATATTATCTCCCTGGTATGTGACGGCAATATGCCGGCACGGCTCATCGCGTCGATATTCTTCCTCCTTCCAATGAATTCGTATTGATTTTTAGAAAATGCCTTCTTAATTCTGATGAGGTATTTGTTTACCTCATCGCGTGGAACTTGTGTTCCCATCAGTTCACCTCGATCCACAGTTTCTGGAGTAATTATACACCGTGGATGAGGTTGAATGCAACCTTTTTGTTATCATATGATAACGCATCTTGCATTATGCTATGCAGATAGGAGTAAAAATGTCGAATTGCTAAGATACTTGTTCTTTCTAGCTCAATGTAAAAAACTGCTTCAGAGGTTTTCTCTGAAGCAGTACATTGGGCAATATGATTATGAATGCTAGAAAGTCCAACGGCTGCAGCTGAGGTGTTGGATAACATAATGGAATCCCTACACAGTCTTGAGATATATCCTCATTCGGTATTACCACTCGGACATCTCAACGCTCATGACCGAGGCATTCTCATGTTAATCCCGACATACCTACATATTTTCATGTTTACCGTAAATGACCTCCCTGATATTGCGGCCATGGGTATAGTATCCTAATACACTTTGTAAAATTAATAAAATGACGGGGCCAAAGATTAACCCGATTACCCCTAGAACCTTTAGCCCCACATACATGGAAATCATTGTTGAAATCGGATGGATACCGAATTGTTCGCCTAAAATTTTGGGACTTATAACCTGCCTGACAACAACAACTAGCACATTAAGGATGAGTAATCCCGCAGCAAGTTTATGATCTCCTATGGCAAGCGCATATAGTGACCATGGCACAAGAAATAACCCCGTACCCAACGCAGGGATCGCATCAAACAGAGCAATAATGACGGCAAGAATAAAAGCATATTGAACCTTCAGGATGAGAAAACCAATAAATAATTGTACAAAAGATACAGCCGAAAATATAACTGTTGCTTTAAAGTAACCAAAAAGCGCTACAAGTATATCGCGCTTAATAATCCGATATTGCTTCACCCATGATTCTGGCACTTGTTGTTTTAAGCTCAAACGCAAACTATCGTAATCTTTGGAAAAGAAGTATGTTGAAAGAACTGCGAAAATAATAAACACAAATCCTAAAGGCAGTAACGACGCAAAATCAAATAAAAATAACGCCACGTCACCTGTATAGGATGAAAAAAATGTTCCAAGTTCTGCAATGACACTCTGAAGCCCTTGTAGCAATTGATCCGGCAGGATACTCATACGCCCATCAAGCCCAGCAATAAAAGTATTTATATTGTCTTGGAAACTTGGAAACCGTTGCGGTAAAAGATTAATGATATCTGTCGCCTGACTCACCAACAAACTACCCACAAGAAGAAGTACCAGCGAAGCGGCCAGTACCGCTATCATTGTAGCGATAAGCGAGGCTAACGGTCGTGATAACGTAATCTTACGTTTTCTAGAAAGCCACATAACCAATGGATTAATAGCCATGGCAATAATAAAAGCAACCACAAACGGGGCCACAAAATTAAACAGTATTACTAATACATACAACAAACCCAATGTTCCTACGATGACGCCAATAAGTTTTAAAATATTTAGCAAGGGAACAGGCAATGCTTTCAACATGAATACACCTCAATACACAGACGCTACATTATCCGGCTGTGCCCTCTTTCGTTATTTCTGACATCTGATTATAGCACTAATTAAATAAAGAATGTTAACTATTCCATCCAGCCTTACATCAAGGGTGAGTAGTCTTTCTATTTTTCACCACGAGATTCCTCTAATTAGCATAAACGCAAAAATTACGTGGCTGGCCGAATAATAAATCGGCCAGCCACGTAATTAACCCCTATTACACTCCTGCTGTTGATACCAAAGCATAAGCCAATACAGCGTACTATCTTTTATTCTTGTTCTTCACATGCCGCATGGCCTGTTTCATTTTAAGTCATTGCACAAATCAGCTTTAGTAAGAACGATGACCGGCGTTGCCATGCTGTCCCAGGCAATGGACAGATACCGTTCTTGATTACAACCTATCTTCAAGATTCTTTTCAAGGTATAGCATTTTATCACCTGCTTTGTATATGGTCCTCACTCCAAGCCTCAACTACCCCGCACTTTGTTGGCTTATTTATTTTATATTCTTGCAGAATTATAGTATAATAATACCAGAATAATTTATTGGAGGTTGTTAAAATGATTATAAAATCATCTACATCGCTACGCAACGACTATAATGCCATTGCAAAGCTTGCCCATGAAAAAGGTGAACCAGTTTATATTACTAGAAATGGTGAAGGGGATCTGGTTGTTATGAGCATTGAGGCTTTTGAACGCAGAGAGGCTATGCTTGACTTACGGGAAAAACTTTTATTTGCTGAACAACAACGACTAGCTGGTGAACCTACTATTTCTCTGGATGAAGCCCATAAAAAGATTACGGAAAAAATCAATGGTTCGGTATAATGTAGAATTACTACCTGCAGCATATGCTGACCTAGATGAAATATTCGATTATATAATGCTAGATAGTCCAACGGGATGGTCATCATTGACCCATATATAGCTTTCTACCGCTTCATAGACAACAAGGTATTAGTGTACCGAATTTTACACGGATCAAGGAACTACTCACACCTTTTAAAAAATAGTTAATTCCCATGCTAACGATCCCTTCAGAACCATAATTCTCGATGAAAAAGAATCCGCAAAAAGAAAGGACAACTTATAATGGCTATTGAAGCAGTACGCGAGCATTTAAAACATTGGGGTAGGGACAGCGACATCCTGGAGTACGCGGCGTCCAGTGCTACGGTTGAACTGGCCGCACAGGCGTTGAATGTAGAACCGGCCAGGATTGCAAAGACCCTTGCTTTCGGAGGTAAAGAAGGCGCTTTACTGGTTGTTGCGGCCGGAGATGCCAAGACGGATAACACCAAGTTTAAGGCTGAATTTGGTTTCAAGCCGAAGATGCTACCCCCCGGAGAAACCTTAGAGTATACAGGACATGCGGTAGGCGGTGTGTGTCCGTTCGGTCTAAAAAGTGATATCCCAGTTTTTTTGGATATATCAATGAAAAGGTTTAAAACTGTGTTCCCTGCCTGCGGCAGCAGTAATTCTGCCATAGAATTGACTTGCTCAGAGCTTCAAGAGTATTCAAGGGGTAAAAAGTGGGTTGATGTCTGCAAAGACTGGGATAAAATTGTAACCATGGATATCGTAGAGAATCAAGGACCTCGAGTTCCGGGAAGTGCCAAAGATAAGATAGTTATTGAACCGGATTTTAATGATCCGTTGCCGCAGTAAGTTCCACGTCATCATCCCTTTACGTTTTTTTGTACGACATCCGTGTCCAGTGACTGAAACATATTTCGACGCATTTAATTTTAATCCTTCACGTTAGCTATATACTAACACTTAAGATACCATCGCTTAATATCATCCCAAAATCCTTCGTGACTACCAAGGCCAATAATATAGATGACATGCTCTTCTGTATCCATAAGGTATGCAACCCGGTATGCTGTCCCCCTGTAATTAAAGCCATGGCCAAAAACATTTTTTAGTGCACCCACCTTGCTTTTTCGAAAAGGTTGAACAGAGATATCCCTTAAGCATTGCCTAAACGCTCCAAGGAGCTCACGCTCCTTTATTTTACGCAATTGCTTTTCCGCGCGCGGAAGCAGAATGACCCTATACATCATCGTCATCCAGCAACGCCTTAAAAACATCTTCAGCGGAACGGCCACGCCCCGCCATCACGTCATCCCTAGCGTCTCCTACCATACGCTCCAGTGCCTGAGCCACTTTGCACTTCCTGGACTCAAATTCACGCAACAGATCCTCGCCAGCATAACTTTCGGCCACCAGCTCCCTAAGAATATCGGTGGAAAAGTCCCAGAACTCATCTGCATGTGCCGGCTCAATCACAAGCCTTCCCCCATCCAGATAACATTTCACCTGTTCACCGATGCTCAGCGCATCAAAATACGTTTTGGGAATGGTAAGCTGACGTTTACTTGTTACGCGGATTATTTTATGATCAGAATATTTATTTTCACTCATCAAACGCATCCTCCTTGTTCCTTGTTCCTTGTTCCTTCCTATAATTATAGCTTACATTCCTTTACCTTTCAACTGGTGTTCAAATAAACCATGACGCACCCAATTCATAGTGACAAACCCCTAACACTAATAGCTAGTACTTTCATAACAAAACTTAATTATAAATGGCTGGCCGTTTTATAATCGGCCAGCCATTTATAATTAACCCCTAACTCCCCGGTTCTTCTTGCACCTCTTCGTAAGCAAACACTCCTGACCACATCAGTCCTTGATGCTTCGCAACCACTCTAAAGCACCCTCCGCCTTTTTCCACAACTTCCCGAAGTCCTGCCAGTATGCATACGCCTGATCTTCCCCACCAAGAGAGATATACCGTTTGCAAACTTATCAAAGTCTTCATATTATACTCTTTCCCATTACTCGCAACTCGTCGGAAATTCCCAAACCCCTGCCTTAATCAGCACAGCAGCAGTAATAGATTTCACCGATTTCCCAACCACAGATGATTCCATCAGTCCTAATCCCAAAGCTATACCCCACTCTCCCCCGCCACGGACTAGTAGCGACAGCGCATCGAAGATTGTCTCGTCATCGATGTCTTCATCCAATACCATGCACAACAGTGCCATACGCACAATCCCTGAGTCCAAACCTTTTACATCCACCCCATCAGCCAGTTCCTCTAATAGATTGGTTACAACCTCCGGACTCAGTGGGGCATACTCCATGATAAATGGCGGCACAGTCCCCCGTTCCGCCAGCACAGCCACATGCTGCATGCTCAGGGCCTCCGGCATATGGCCAATGGCACTCCAGTGTAACGCTGCCTGCTTGTAGCGGCCAAGATTAAAGGCAGACACAGCCGCGTAGTAGCGTACTAGCCAGTCCGAAGCAAACCCCGGCCGGCGTTTATACAAGTCAAGCACACGCCTGTGCTGCCCAAGCGTTCCCGCTAAATTCATCACCAATGCCGGGAGCTCTTTTTCTACCCTACTAAAACTGCCTCTGCTTGCAGCCAACGTTCTATCAACCAGCTTCACCAGTTTGTCCAAATAAAGTCCAGCATCCTCGGTCCGGCCTAACTCGATAAGCGCCCTGGTGGCCATTATGCACACCTCAAAATTATCTTCCTGCAGCAATGGAGTAATTATCTCCATTACACCCTCCGGATTACCGGACATCAGCCTAAATGATGCTAGCCTAGTACGAAGGAGTGGCAAATCATTTTCCTTCAGCTCATTAAGAAGCAGCGACTCAGCCTCACTTTTCTTGCCTTTATTAAATAGGTCCGCCGCTTCCTGCACAAGTATGTCCAACCGCTTCATGTCAAACACCACCTTGCAAGATTTTTCTTTGCCACATATTTCGCTGTTTTTTAGCCTGAACCCTTTTTAATTTTCCAAACTGTGTAAGTAAGCAAAACAAATCATCTTTAAAAGCCGCATAAAATAAACCAAGCCACCTATCGAGGTGGCTTTCGAAATTTCCCTTCAGTTAATCTCCTGCAGTGCCAGCTGGAATTCAGCCGGAGTAAGACAAGTTTTTCTACATCCTTTAAAAAGGAACCTCTTCCTCCATTTCTTGCACCTCTGAATAAAAGTACTCATCATACCATTCCGTGTCCTCACAAACTTCCCGCTTCTGCTTCTTCAAGATTGCCTGTCTCTGTTTCGCTTCTTCATTCTCTCGGATACTATCTTTATAACTCTGCTCAATCTTGTATCCCAGCGTTTCAAGTTCAATAATAGCACACAGAAGGTTAACCCCAAAATGCTTAGCATAGCCCCTAACCAGGTTTTTGCCCGAATACTTTGGTATCCAATGTACAGCCGCCTGCAACCTGCTCTTTCTCTTCATCCGTTTATGCCTTGGCGTAGTCATTTGCTGCTCCCCCTATGCCAATCATTCCTTGATGCTTCGCAGCCACTCTAAAGCACCATCCGCCTTTTTCCACAACTTCCCGAAATCCTGCCAGTATGCATACGCCTGATCTTCACCGCCAAGAGAGACATACTGTTCATTCCAGTCATCTGGACGCGTATGCCTTTTTTTTGTTAACTCCTTCGCCACAAGCGGCATATCCCTTTTGGCGATCCGCAGTTCCTTTTCGGCATCATTCATTTCCCCAAGACGGTAAAAAGCCAATGCCCGTCCATACAGTAAATCTGCAAAATAACCCTCACTGTATTTATCGCTAAAAGAGATTTACTCCCTGTCCCTGCCCATATCTAAAAGCATCTCTCCAATATGGTACCGCGCACCAATATTATCATTGGGATTCAGCAACATTGCTTCCCGAAAAATCCATAACGCTTCTCTCTAAGTATTCGGAAGAACTCTTCTGCAGTTTTCTTTGTGAAACCGATTGTATAGATCTCCATTGATTTACCTCCTGATCATCAAATAATGATAACTGCACGCATGTATTCTCTTCATCCTGCAGTGCTTGTTCCAGTAACTGATTACCATCTCCCCTGACATGAATGATATTGAACCCTCGATCGTACAATACACGACTTATGAGTAGCCTACGGTGACAATTAGCAGGGTTTTCTTCACTGCACATAACTGCAACCGTAAACATATTTATACCTCTTTCCAGTCTTAACAACCCTTCGTTATAAAGTCTGGATTCAGCAACTTTGTTATAAAGTACATGCTGTTCTTCATCATAAAACTCAGAACCTTCGGGTTGACCGCCTAGCTCTTTACCCAAAAATAAATATTTAATCCTATTTAAATCAAGGACTGGTTTCAATACACTGGAATTAAAATGAGATACATACTTTGAATATGGATGCGAACGTACGTCAACAACAACTTCAACTTTGTTTGCCTTAAGAATACTTATAAAAGTATCAATTGAGTGATTGGAGTGCCCTATGGTTAGCACAGTCTTTCCTTTTCTGCTCATATCCTCACTCCCAAAAGCCTTTTTTTATTATACCGAACATAAGTTCGAATCGCAAAATAATTTTATAGAACAAATTAGATCTGTCCCAATAGGCGGATCTTTTTGAAAATATAATCATAATGGTCGCCATGATTGACCGACCGGGCAGGATTTAGGTGTCATACAAAATTAATGTTTTTTTAGAATACATATATCGCCATTCAGCATGATCTAACAATCGACAAGTAATATATGGATTTATATCTTTAAGTTTCTCAACACATTAACAAATAACACTTCAGCTTGCTGTTTTGATGCTTCTTGACCGGTTGCCTCAAAAATAAAATTTAAAATTTATCATCATAACGGAATTTAAACTCGGTTTAAAAAATAAATGGACTTTTCCTTCACAACTTTACCCTCATCCATTGCACGGTTTAACCAGTCCCTGACCTGGGTTGGCCGAACGTTTAATATTTTTGCCACCTCTTTTTCATTGCGTGGGATCTGAAGCAACGCTTCTAAGATAGGCCAAACGGTAATGAACAAGTCATAGACATTAACAGCGTGCTCTTCTTTCACGGTACTTACCTCATAATCAAACAGACTCTGCTGGCTATACATACTTTCTTTGTTTTTCCCTAACCATTCCCTAAGTGAAATGTTATTGTCTAACAAGTCTTTAAGGTCTATAGGAGCACCACCGAGCTCTAACAGCTTTTTATTACCTTCGGGAACACCCTGTTCTGAGCGGACAAACATTGGAACCCTCCAGTTTGCACGGATGTTTTCTATAGCTCCAGACCAGGTTCCTCCCTTGTTATATGCAGACGATACAATAAAAACATAATTAGCCAGAGTATAGATATATTTGTTTCTCTCCATGGCAGTATACGGCTTGAAATGTGATTTTGGATTAAATGAGGATAATACAAGTAGTTTCCCAGCCAGAACCGGTACTCTGTATTCACGTTTGATAATCCGAGACTCCATGCTATCTGCCAATACAGCAATTACGCTGCCACCAGACTTTAAGGCTGTTTCCTGTGCAATTGAATCTACCCCAGACGCACCTCCAGATACGACCGTAAGCTCCTCATGAGCACACTGGGCAGCCAATCCCTGCGTAAACGAAGCCCCTGTCTGATCAACCCCTCTAGATCCAACAATACCAATGCCATCCGATTGCAAAATACCTATGTCGCCGGCACCATAAAGCACAACAGGCGATCTATGCCCTAAACTCTTCTTGAGCTTTACGGGATATTCAGCCTCTGCTCTTGTTGTTACCCAGATACCCAGTCCTTGTAACCTCTCCAGCTCAAAGCTAAGCTGTCCTCCCCGGGACAACAGGCTTTCAATCCGCTCAACCTGTTTATCCGTGAGCAATAGCTCCTTGCGCCACACTTCTGAATCAACTTTTAAAAACGCGTGCGGCCTTTCCATCGATGATTGCTTTAACCTTGTGGTTAGCGTATGCCATTCTTTAAGTGTAAAAGGCTTTTCATTGTTGTTTCGTTCTGTCAGTGCTAGATCCGAACAAAGCAATAACATTGCCAAACTGTCCTGAGACAAGTTCTTCATCAGTTACCTTCACCCCCACCTGCGGTTGATGCCAATGCAAAGGGGAATACAGGACCGCTCCCCCTCATCAATAACATCCTGCTGCACACAGTAAACGTCCATCTTGAATCCACCATATCATCAACAAGTAAAACCGGCCCGTCGGGCAAGTCTCCACTTACCATAAAAGCATCGTAAACATTTTGCGCCTGTTGGATAGAGTTTTTCATACTCTTTTGTGCTGGCTTGTCTTTTATCTTTTCGAGAATAGGGTGAAATGGTAATCCTAACCGTTCGGCGACACGTTTTGCAAATTCAGGAACCAACGCAGGACGGCGTAGTGAAGGCACCGCTGTTACCCACTTCAGGAACGGTACCGGTTGCCATTTCTCTTTGATAAGGCTTACCGCTGCATCAACCAATTCATCCCTAAAAAAACCATTTTCATATTTATCGTCACGAACAAACCTACCCCAACCGGCGTCCCCGTATGCGCAAAGAGCTATTCCCCTCTGCATTTGAAACTCCTCCGGTATTTTTCCTTTAATTTCACCAACGCCGCCCGTTGGCCATTTTTTACGCGGCTCTATCGCTAAAAAATCTTTTCGTAAAAACTCAATGGCTTCGATTATTTTTGAATGTGCGACTTGCTCACTAAAGAATTGTCGCCCCAAACAGTTAGCGCATCTGCCACACTCTTTGGCATAAGGATCATTTAGTTCATCAGCAACATACTTCATTAGGCATCCACTTGTTACAATGAACTGCTGCATCTGTAGCAACTCTTTTTTCCTTAACTCAGTTACTGCCTCACTTCTTTTTGTATCAGGGAACCAAGGTTTAGCCGAGCGTATATATTTTTTATCTTTTTTAAGCACAGCACCGTCAATCTCCAGGACTTTCAGGCAATTACTTAACCGCCCCTGTGAGATATTAATTTCCTTTTGAATACCATGCATACTTAATCCATCAGATGCTTCAATCGCACCAAGAACCTTTATCATTTCGTCAGCACCGGGAAATGCCCCACTGATAAAGTACTCATGGATTTCATCATCTTCACGACCATTCAACAAGATAGCGTATGCATCGTCAACAGCTCTGCCGGCCCGGCCTATCTGCTGGTAATACGCCACTAAGGAACCCGGACGCTGATAATGTATTACATAACCCAAGTCCGGCTTATCATATCCCATTCCAAGTGCCACCGTTGCAACCAATGCTTTTACCCCATTGTTTAAAAGCAGCCGCTCTCTTTCTTCTCTTAGCTCATTACCCAAATCTCCATAGTATTCTAGTGCATCAATGCCATTTAAGCGCAGCCAGACCGCTACTCTTCGGCAATCGGCTACAGTTAGGCAGTATATAATCCCAGACCCAGCCATGACTCGCACATTTTCCGCTAACCATGCCAGCCTTTCGGCTTGATCTGCCAGCTTTATAGATTGCAGCTTTAATGATTCTCTTGTCAAAGGACCCCTGGATATAAGCAGCTGATCACCCAACTGCTCTTTAATATCACGAATCACACGATTGTTCGCAGTGGCAGTGGTTGCGATAACAGGCACATTTTCTGGCAAAAGATTTAGAATCCTCACAATGCGCCGGTAATCAGGACGAAAATCATGTCCCCAGTCAGAAATACAATGTGCCTCATCGACAACAAACATACCAATTCCATCTTCAATCACAGGCAATACTTTTTCCAAGAACTCCTTGTTCGCCAGCCGTTCAGGAGAAATCAGTAAAACATCACATTTCCCTTGTTCCAGCGTGCCTTTTATCTCTTCCCATTCATCGGGATTTGTACTGTTAATTGATTCAGCCCTAATGCCAATCCGGGCTGCCATGTCAATTTGGTTTCGCATTAATGAAAGCAACGGGCTAATTAATATAGTTGGCCCAGCTCCCTCTTCTCTGAGAAGCTTCGTCGCCAGAAAGTAAACAATACTTTTTCCCCAGCCCGTTTTCTGCACAACTAACGTCCGCCGTCTTTGCAAAACAGACTCAATCGCTTCCCATTGCCCCTCGCGAAATTGAGCCTCTGGACCGAACATCTGTTTTAGTAATTGTTCCCCTCTTTTCCTCAAACTCCTTCATCCCCTTCCTGATTTTCTTATAAAAGTCAGCTCCCCAACTATGAAATAACAGGCGGCTGGACACATGTGCCCCAACCCGCCTGCCGGTATGCCTTGCCTGGCCTAAAAGGCATTCCTCTAAGGCTTTTCTAACAGTTAGTTATCTTACATTTGTTATTTTCCCTAATTCTTCTCTTTCAAAATGTAATTCCGGGAGAACAATCTTTATCTCCTGTTCCTCTTCTTCCTTTCGCCAGAATACAATGAAGTTAACTTTGGCATATTGGGGCTCATAACCATTTCTCTGAACCCGCTCAATTTGCTCCGCACACCTCTTGGAAGGCCTGAGAACACTCTTCCCCTTATCTGTCAGCCACTCTCCGTCTTTAAACTGCAAGATATCGCCGCTTAGCAAGGAGTCAACTAAATATTGCCGTCCGATGAAATAATCCAGCCATACATCCCGATGACTTAGCTGCATAGCGAGTTTTCCCGGCAATTCGTAATGAGTGCTGTCTTCCAATCTTGTCAAATTTTCCACCCGGATATGACTCAGGTAATGTCCGTTTAAATGTATGGTTAAGTTGCTTTTTGCTCGTGTCATTGCCACATAAAGCTGTCGCTTCTTCTCCTCTGTACCTATCTCGAAGTTTTCAAGCAAAAGAAAAACATTATCAAATTCTTTGCCTTTTGCTTTATGAATGGTAGATACAAAAATAGTTTCTCTGGAATCTGTATAAAAATCTTCTAATTTAGATTCCTTAAGAAATACTTCAAAATCAGTTCTATATTTTCTTTGCTGATAAATGGCTTCAAAATCCAGGATAATTCTCTTGCAAATATCCAGCATTTCACTTTTCCCATATCTCTTCACTAATTTCCTTTTTGCCATATTCCAGATATCATCACTAATTATTGATGTGGTTGGATCGATAGATAATTGCTCCAGAAAGAATCGCAGTTCTACAAGATCGTATAAATGGAACCCGTCATTGGTTTGAATTAACCTTGCCGGTATTCCCCTTTGCAACAACAGGCCTGTCACCTGAAGCGCTTCATCATTGGTCTGCGTTAACACACAAGTACTTCCTACAAGCTCTGTACCGGAAAGATCCTCAACAAAGGGAACAAGCAGATTATTCTGCGAGTACCGTAAAATCCGTATATCTCCGTTTTCCTGACTATGCGCCACGATTTCATTTTTCTTTAAACGTCCTCGTATCAGACCTGCAAACCGATTCGAAAAATCAACCAGATTCCTTTTGCTGCGATAGTTTTCCAACAGTTCGTAATTGGCCGCCTGATTCTCCAACATAAACTTTTCCATATATTTTGCACTTGAGCCACGGAATTCAAAGATGTTCTGATCATCATCACCAACGGCTATGACTCGCATATCTTCATTCTGCGCCATTAAGGCTTGTACCAGGTTAAACACATCCTGATCCATATCCTGTGCTTCATCAATGACAAGTACTGTCTTTGTAATTCTGCTAGGCTCTACTTCTCCATCGCGAATTTTCTCGGTCGTACATTTTACCACCTGGTCAAACTTCTCAGCATTGCCGACTCTGCCAAGCAAATCAAAACAATAAGAATGGAAGGTCTTAATCTCAATAAAATTAGCCGCACTACCAACGAGCTTTATTAGTCGCTTCTTAAACTCAGTAGCTGCAGCGCGAGAGAAAGTAAGCATTAATAACTGCTCATGCTTCACATCTTCCATCAAAATCAGAGAAGCTAATTTATGAACCAGCACTCTGGTTTTTCCACTTCCCGGGCCTGCTAAAACAGCAATATGCTTATTTTGATTATCCTTAATAATACTCAGCTGAGTCGGTGACAATTCACCAAATAATTGCCTAAATTTACTCGGACTAATATTTCTTTTAATTTCCTCTCCCCTGCTTCCTTTAAAATACTTGTGCAGAAAAGAAGTATAATTCAGGCGGAAGTAATCTTCTACAAACTGCAGGGCTTCCCGGTAGTTATCTATCATCTTTTTGGCATATTCCCCGACAATGTGAATCTGCTGCACCTTATTTTCATAAAACTGATCCAGCTTCTGATAATCTTCAAGTTTATAGCGTCTCTTATTATCTTCCTCCAGCCGTTCAATGGTCATAGGATTATAAACCACCATGAAACCGCCATCAATTTTTATTGCCTCAATACGAGATAAATAGAAAAGAGTATCCTCAATATCTGCAATACTAACCTCAGTTTTAAATAGCCTCAGACTCTCTTCATATGCTTTCTTTAATTCATTTACCGAGAAGCCTACCAGTATTTCTTCCGTCTCGACCTCTTCTTTTAACTCACTGCCTTGAGAATAAAGATATTCAACCACAAATTTGGCCAGTTCCTGTCTTTTTTCTAATCGCTCCTGAAACTTTTCTTTCGACTCCAGAGCAATGAGCCGTATATGGTTTTTCGAATACTCTAATCCCTTATATTTAATCATCTTTTTAATTGTCCAATAATTTAAGATCACGCGTATCTTATTCGGCGTTACATTATTACAACCGAAATTTTCCGCTTCTTCGTTCAATTCTTTTAGATTATAGGTTGCCTCTTCTTCCTCAAAAACCGTGGCCAAATATTTTTCAATACTGCTATACGCCTCAAAAAGCTGCAAGGAACGGTTTGTCCTTTCCCCTTGCTTAATATAGGCCGAGAGATCTTTGGCATCTGACAGAATCCCTTCTTCACGCAGCAAGTTAAGGCTACTAATGACGTTTACTTTTTCAATCCCAAGCTGGTCAGATATATAGTCCACCCGAGACTCTGCGTCCTCATCAACTAGACTCCGGCTTCTGCTGGAAATGAGTTTTTTTATGATCCGTGTAGCATTTTCCTTTTCCTTTTCATCAAAAAGCTTTGAAGCATTGATTTTTTCAATAGCTTCCTGTGCATTTCGGCAAAGGATACTGTCAGCATAAACCCTTGGCATGTTCTGACCCCGCCGAATATACCCCGACTCCTCCAAAGCAGCAATCGCAGTTTTTACCCGTGTTTCTATTTGGCTAATGCTTTCATCCCAACCTGCCTTTCTGGCAATTTCCAGAGCTGATTGGGAGACCGTTTTGCGAAAGCGGGTAACCCCTTTGATCGCTTTCCAAACCTGCTGGATTTCCTTAATGTTAATTTTTGTCTGATTTAATAACACAAAGTGTTTATCCAGATCATCCTCACAATATAAAATATAGCAGTCCGCCGTAATTTGCTCATCCCGTCCGGCTCTGCCTGCTTCCTGAATATAATTCTCCAAAGAATCAGATATTTCAAAGTGGATGACCATGCCCACATCTTTCTTGTCCACGCCCATACCAAAAGCAGAGGTAGCCACCATAATGGGTACCTCCCCGGCAATGAAGGCATCTTGGTTTTCCGATTTTTCTTTCTTATCCATTTTCCCATGATATGGCTTGGCTAGATACCCGTCCTTGGTTAGCCTCTCGGCAAGCTCATAGGCTCTCCTTGTTCTGGAAACATAAACAATGGTAGGACATTCTTTCTGTTCTATTAAATTCCTGAGCGTATTGTATTTTTCGTCCTGATTCCTTTTTTCAATAACTTTGTATCGTAAATTCGTCCGGCTAGCGCTGGAGCTAAATACATCTAAATCTATCGACAACTTGTCCTTAAAGTAAGCCAGAATATCTTCAATGACCTTTTGCTTGGCTGTGGCGGTAAAACAGGATACAGGAATTCCTTCTGCAAGATTCTTTTTCTCCTGTATAGTTTTAATAAAATCGCCAATATACAGATAATCCACCCGGAAATCCTGCCCCCAGGCAGAAAAACAGTGAGCCTCATCGATAACAAAGCGAACAATCTTTCTGCCCAGCAAGATATGTTCAATGCTTCTGGATCGTAAAGACTCCGGAGATATATATAAAAGAGAAGCCGAGCCGTCTTCCACTCTTTCAAAAGACTTCGCTTTTTCAATAGGATCTAATAAACCGTTGATTGTCACTGCATCCATTATCCCTGATTTCTCCAGGTTATCTACCTGATCTTTCATCAAAGACTGCAATGGAGAGATAACAATCGTAAGCCCCTTAACGTTTTCTCCACTCATTAAAGCGGGCACCTGAAAAGTAAGCGACTTACCGCCCCCTGTAGGAAAGATCGCCAAAAGTGACTTATTATCAATGGCTGCCCTCACAGCATTTTCCTGCAGCGGTTCCCCTCCAAACGTCCGATACGAATCAAATCCAAAAAACCATTTCAATCCCCTACGCGCATCCAGAGCTTGTTCACAATAAGAGCATCCCCTAAGACAAGGACGATTTCGCAATAAATCCATGATCCGTTCCACCTCAGGATAATTCTTTAGTATCCATGGTGGTGTAACGGAAAAGCGATCCTTCACATTAATGACTGCCAGAGCAAAAGCTAATTCAACAGGATACTCTTCAATCAATGTTCTAAGATCCGCACTTTCACAGATCTCTGATACAAAATGTTTTTTGATAAGTAATACCGGCTCTACCATGGCCTCGTAGCCCAGGTATTGAAAAAAGGATCGAAACTCTTTTTGATTCTGCAATAACGCATAAAAAATCTGCTTTAACGAGTCTTCTAAATGATTGAACGCCATCACTTCATCAGCGAATAACTCTTTGACTTTTATTGAATCATTCACAGGATTATTCAATTCATCCGTTTGCAGCTTTTCATCTTTAACAAGGGCATGGTAAGGCTTCCGGGGAAACAGTAAGGCCGATAAATACAGAGTGTCTATTACATTTTCTGTTGCTATCCCAGAGTTCTCCAAAGTCGGCTGTATGTATTTCAGATCATGCTTAATGATATTATGGCCGCATAAACAATCAGCATCTCTAAGAAAATCAACAAAGCCAGCTATGGATTTTGAATGAAAAATATCCCCAGCATCATTGATACCGCCAATATCCAAAATAGCGCCATTCTTTGGGTGCACTTCCAGATCAATGTAGGCGATGGATTTCATTCTCATAGCTCCTTTGCACTAAAAAGATTATCTCTCAGGCGGCTTGCCGAAGTGCTTCTATCAATTGCCGGAACTTATAGAATACTATTTAACTCTTCTTCATTTTTCGCCACAATTATACATTTTCCTTTAAACTTACCAATCACATCCAATTAAGTAAAAAACCCACCGACTAACTTCCCGGTGGGTAAAACTATCAGCTTCTCAAAATTCAAACTACAACCATAGACATACTCTATCCAACTCATTCGTTACTTGCCGCTTAACTTGTCAAGCATATCTTTAATTTTCTCCTTTTGCTTCTGAGTCCCTTCCTGGTCCAATTCAAACGAAACTCTCAACCAGCTCCCCTCCTGAACACCTTCAGGAAGCAGTTTTTTAGGGATATCTACCTTTATCTCTTCATCACCAAATAAAACAACAGCATAGTCTTCTTCAAAGCGATCGATTACAGCCTTCATTGTTCCACCCCTTTTTAATATATGCTAACTTTACTTTCTTGCTTTATGTCCTCTAACCGAACTGGTCCAATCCCCGTAACTTTTGTCAGTTCATCAACTGACGTAAATGGCCGGAGGTTAATGATCTGCTGGGCACGAACCGGCCCAATATGAATAATACCCTGTAGTTCCTCTAAGCTGGCAGTATTGATGTTTATTGTTTGGATTGCCAGACTTGCTGGTTCCGGAGACGGTTCTGGTATTTTAGGTGGATTGTACTGATATGGCTGTTTCTGATTCACCTCAAAAGTCTGCCCATTAGTCGTGATAATAACAGTACCATGAATGTCAGTTCTATAGATATCTACATTAGAATTAGCCAATCTGACAAGGGTCTCTAAGTGTGGATGACCATACCTGTTCCCTTTTCCAACCATAATAACCGCTACTTCCGGATTTATAGCATCCAGAAAAGACGATCCAGTACTTGTTTTACTACCATGGTGGCCAACCTTTAAAATTGTGCTCTCCAGATCATATTCCCGCCTCAGAATCTCCTCTTCATTCTCCACATCACCTGTAAACATGAAACTGACCTGACCAAACGTCATCCTGACAACGATAGAAGCATCATTGATACTGGAGTTGTTCACTGAAGAGGGATGAACAATAAACATATTAACCCCATCACCAAAATCACGGACCATGCCGGCCCGGCCCACAGTAAATGTAATGTCCTTAGCATCAATAAGAGTTAAATAATCCTCGAATGTTTTAGTTGTATGTACAATGCCAGGATCAATGACTTCTTTAACAGGTATACTCTGAAGTACATCGATTAACCCCCCAATATGATCTGCATGTGGGTGAGTTCCGATAACTAAATCAAGGTTATTTACGCCTTGTTCCTTAAGATATTCGACTACAATACTTCCCCGGTCCCCTCCATCAATGAGCACATTTTTAGATGGTGTCTCAATAAGAATGGCATCTCCCTGGCCGACATCGATGAAATGGACCTTAACCTGTAATGATAAGGTTACTTGGAATTTGTCTTTCTCCATAGTAATTGGTGTTGGAGTGTTACTAGCTTGTTGTTCTACTTCAGGAACTTTAGTCTCACCGACTGACGTAGGCCCTTCGTCTTCAGCATCAAAATCATTGCTATGCTCCGTAGCTTGATTCAGTGACACTGTTGATACAAAACCTCTGAAACCGACAAAAACGATAAGTAAAAATAGCCCGGCAACAATAAGGGTAAAACTCTTTTTCATCTATCCCACCTCTTACTTTTTCTTAAAATAAAAAGCCACCCTTGAGATATGATGGAATAGCGGCCTGAATTGCAGCACATTTAGGCGCAGAATAACAAATTAGCTAACTGCCAAGAAGTTTATCTCTCCAGTGTAACCCTTGAGTTCCAAATAAAGTATAATATAGTTTACGATTATCGTCAACTATATTATACGGATAAATCTTTCTCTTTTATCTTTCTTTTTTGAAAACTATAAAGTACAATTGCCTTAAGTTGAGGTGGATAATAATGACAAAGTTAGGGAATTTCATAAAAAGCTTTAGAAATGCTCATAATCTTTCTTTACGAAATTTTGCTACGCTGAGCGGCTTAAGTCATACTTATATTGAAAAGCTCGAAAAAGGCGTTAACCGGAGAAGTGGTAAGCCTTTAGTTCCAACGATTGAAACAATGCAGGCAATCGCGAAAGCTACAGGAATAACGCTTCTTGAGATTCTGCAAGTATCAGGCTATATACCTGATACTCCTTCTCTTAAACAGGGCAATGCTGTTAAAGAAACAAGTGATACCTTTCCCGAAGATCCTGAACTAAAAGACTTCTGGGATCAGATGGTTAAACGTAATGAACTACAGATTCTCCTAAAGCAAGTAAAAGACCTCAGCCCCGAAGCCATCGGCCGCTTAATTAAATATATTCACTTTGTCGAAGACGAAGAAGTCGAGTACTAAACTAAAAAAACCGACATCCCATTTGGGTGCCGGTTTCCTAATTTTATTGTACCAGTGAAGATTGTTGCATAGTGTCAGCTTTATCGCTAACTGATTATTCCTTCAGATCCACTACGCGCTCCAATACTGTGCGGTTCTGAAATCTGCCTCTGGCGTCAGCTTTCTTATTCATCATTTCATCTAACTGTGACCAGTTTAAGCCCTGACTGTCTAAAATTGCTTTAATGACTTCAACGATATCCGCAATCTCTTCTACATTCCCGGATGAAAGAAATTCATATGTCTCTTCCTGCAATTTTTTCATTAACAAGCTTTGATATTCGTCCTGCTCCGCCACACGAACTACTGGCTCTTTCCCCGCATTCTGAATAATTTCCGGAATTTTATCCCGAACCAACTTCCCGTACTCCTGAATGCCGTTATCCTCTAAGGGATAAGGCACAACACTCTTTTTAAGCCTGCGTATACCGCCCCGGGGATTTTTCACATCCCCCACATATCTCGGGATCACATGAAAATGTAAATGAAAGACTGACTGTCCACCGGCTATGCCCACATTTACACCGATATTAAACCCATCCGGGTTATATTTTTTTTCCACTATTTCTTTCACCTGAAATACTAATTCCTGCATGGCCGCAAGCTCTTCTATACTTGCATCAAAGTAGGTTTCCAGATGTCGCTTTGGCACCACCAGTACATGCCCTAGATTGACAGGAAACCCGTCGTAGAAGGCTTTAGCTAATTCGTTTTCACAGAGGATATCTGGTGCTTTTTTATCACAGAAGATACAACTATTCATTAATTAATCCTCACTATCAGGGTACCCCAGCCGGTGATACAATTCGATTGACTGGAATAAAGCACCTGACCGATTGCACAGTCCTGTTAATTTTAAAAATACGACGATATATTATCATACTAATAGTAAGCTTTTAATTTTACTGACCTGATTGGATGCTTAAGATTTTTTATTGCCTTTGATTCAATCTGTCTAATGCGTTCTCTTGTTACATTAAAAACTTGCCCGATTTCTTCCAGCGTTTTTTCAACTCCATCATTAATTCCAAAACGCAACTCAATTACTTTACGTTCTTTATGTGGCAGCGTCGCTAAAGTTTCTTTAATTGCGTCTTTTAACCATCTAGCTTCAATTGCTCCATTATCGCTATACATTAGCGCATCTTCTTCACTCTCTAAGTTTTCATCGATATTTACTGGCTCTTCAATAATATCGAGGTAGCTTTCAGCGGTTTCATGGTTCACCGAAAGTCGTTGGCATATTTCTTCAATTAGCCCTGGGCAAAAACGCACATTCAAACACATATCACAATCATGATTATTTTTAATCTCTATGACCACGTACATTTTGTCTTTTAAGTGTACAGGCAAATAGTACTTCTTGCTAATACCCTGTGTAGCTCTATAGATATACTGCCGCATCCACCAGGGAGCGTATGTGGAGAATCTGTTTTCTGGGTTTAGCGGCATTTTATCTAAGGCTTTTACTAAACCCATATTAGCATCTTGTATTGTTTCAGCCAAAGGCAACGCATACTTTTCATAATTCCAAAAAGCTATTCTTAATGCTACTTTTAAATACATGGTAATTATCCTCTCTCTAGCATAGGTGTTACCATCCTTCGCATGATATATAAGCGATATTTCTTCTCTATGTTGTGGCGGTGGAATAAGCCTAATTTCATTCACATAATCCGTTAAAGATGGGTCTAATTTAATCACCTTGTCAAAAAGTGCATCATAGTCAATCCTGCTTTTATCATAGTGATACTCACCATTATCGTTTACCTGAATCTCTGCATAATCGGATCCCTCACGAATTATAACACTACGGCTTATGAGAGCCTCACAAAGTCGGTCAACCTCATCTAAGGGCATGTTAACTGTATTAAGGCAATTAAGGATTTCCTCAATAGTAACGAACCCTTTTTTAATTGATAGCTCTATTAAGCTATTCACAACCTGTTGCTTTTTATGCTCTAAACTCATATCAATTATCTCTACCCGTCATATTTTAGCTTCTCGCTAATTTACACAATTCCATGATACTATCAGTGGAAACAGCTTCGTTGTACCGCTCATTAAAATCATCCATGAAATCATACAAATTTCTAATATAGTCCTCACTTACTGTAGCGTTTTCTATAAGCTTCTCATACAAAACATTAATACCGCCAAGTACATACTGTTCAAATAGATTTTCGTCGTCATTAGCCTTATCACTTCCATAATAACGAAATGCTTTATTTAATCGTTCATCAAAAGATGGTTCATTTTTTTTATCCAGGAGCATTATAAGTTGATAATTGTACTTTAGATTCGTCTGTTCATTTAGAAGCTGCTGTGGAAAAATCTTAGTAGTCTCGTTGGACTTATCAATGTCATCTTTGCGGCCATACAAAAAACCAATTAATGGTGCAATAATATAGACATCAATGTTACGGGCAAATAGCTTTGTTGTAATATTCTTGTCAAATTGGGCTGTAAGTTTTATTACTTTTTCCGCATGTGAGCCCCTAAAAGAATATTCTTTCTCAAACATCATAATCACCTCGCCATCAGATAGGTTTCGAATTCATTTTTCTTATCAAATAAATATCTTTTACCAACCTTCGCACCCATATTTTCCTCAGCGAGTTCACCATCAGTGTCTTTAATAAAGATGATAACCTGTTCTGCAATCTTTGGCAGAGCATCGCAGACTGTTTTAATTCTGCGCTTATCGAAAGCCGATAAAGGCGCATCCATGACGAGAGGATAAGGCTCGGATTCAAGCATCTTAGTTTCTATGTCTGTTGCATTACTATTTTCTCTAGCCATCTTAATAATACCTGAGATAAAGGCAAAAATTACTGATATGCTTTGCGCTGTAGAAGTCTCAACATCTGTGTTATAGCCCTCAAACTCATCCACAATCACCTGAATGTTGTATTTTTCGTCAATGGTCAACGACATACCGCCCTCGTAAATATTCTTAAATATCTCATTAACGTTTCTTTCCAACTCTTCCCTTGTTTTATCTTCGTTTACCTTATAGACCCTTGAGATTTCATCATACATAAACTTCGCATAAGCTTTATAAACTTCAATCTTTCTATTTTTACCATCCCGGAGAGTTAATTCAGTCCTTTCCGTAATATAACGTTCTCTTGAAGTTTGCAAAGCTCCTTTTTTTTGGTTAAGCACATCTCGTTCATTTTGTCTGTCTCTTATGACCTTTTCATACCTCATTAAGTCCTGCTGTACGGAAGCGAATTTTTCTTTGCCAATCAACTGCTGTTCAATGGCTTGGATATCACTCACTAATTCATCAATTCTTGTTTCATATTCACGCACCAAAGCATACTGTTCCGAAATGCTTTCAAATAAAGTAGCAGAGGATTTTGTTCTCAGTTCAGCCTCTTTTACAAATTGCGCAATTGATACACCAATTGACTGTGGTGGCAAAAAAGCTAAGGCCTTATTAAGTTCGTTATATGCATCATTTCCAAACTCAATCTTATTACCACAAACACAAAATGTTCGCTTAATCAAAAATTCTATGGTTCGGGCATGCATATCGGGAATACCTTTATCTAGCTTATCCGCTTTCGATAAGCTCTCCAAGGCATCTTTTATCATGGACTTAGCGAAATATGACGAAGCATTAGTGTTAAAATGCTTTAATAGTGAAGACATAGCTGAAGACTTTGCTAGTCTTGTCTTTTCCAATGTGCTTCTGTGTCGCTCTTTTTCCTTTTGCAATTTTTCACTTTCAGCACTCAAACTCAGTCGTTGCGAAAGTTCCTCACATTTCTCTCGCGCAATTTGTACTTCATTTTCTATTTCTACTAGTCGTGCATCAATACTATCGAGCTTGTCTTGAATAGCGTCTGTTTCCTGGGTGTACTGTATAATTTTTGAGTCGCTTGATGAGTCATAACTCTCATTATAGCTGCCGATTACACCATATTTTGACGTTGGCTTTAAATGCTGAAGAGCAGCAATAAAGGCATTTAAACCTAAAAGCCCATGTACTGCTTGAGCAAATTCCTGGCTTTTTCCCTTCTTAATCTCTTTGCTCATACTCCCAATACGTTCACCATCAAAGAAGAAATACTTTGATAATTCCTTGGGTAGTATCTGCTTCATTCTCACTTCTGCTTCGTTGGGTTTAAGAAACTCTTGTTGACCGTCTTTTTTAAACGAGATATAAAAAGTGGTATTATTGGCCTTGATTTTTCCAGTTAAGTCTTTCTTATATATTTGTTCTCGAGTAATAACGTAGTCTGTATTGCCATGAGTTAGGCTTAAATCAACCCTAACTTTGCTTTCTTTATCTGGCAGAAGTTGACCAGCAACAATCTTATTCAACATAGATTTATCATCAAAATCCGTATCCCCATAAAGACACCAAGAAAAAGCTTGTGCTAACGTTGTTTTGCCTGAACCATTTTCGCCCATTATAATCGTTACATTCTTTATATCATCTGCAGCAAAGACTACTTCCTGTTCACCTTTAAATTGCCGGAAATTTAAAAGACTTAGAGATTTTAATAGCATTCTACTTCCTCCTCGATGGCCTTCTTTATCTTCTTAACCATTTCACCATCATTGTATTGCTTTGTCTTAATATTATTTTTCTCCATGATGATGAGCTTTTGCAGCAATCTTTGGGCCTTTTTCTCATCAATTTGGATACTAGTGGCCTCTACCATTGCTAAACCCCCTCTCTATAATTATTCGATTGCAAAATCAAATGTATCTTCATGCAAACCATAGACCTCTTTGATTTGCTGAATAACTGTATCAGCTTGCATAGAATTTATAGCGATACGGGAAAACTCCTCTGCTCTATTCAGCTCGTTTTTTATCAATGATAAATCTTTTTTCATCTCATCGAGCGTAAGTGATGACACTTCATCAAGAGGTCGTGGTGTTGTTATGAAATCATATATCTCTGCATAATCCTTGCCTTGAGCCAATCGCAGAACGCGTCCACGTCTTTGTATATACTCTTTAGGATTTGTTGTGCTAGCTAAGATAAAGGCTACCCTGATATCCGGAATGTTAACGCCTTCATCCAGACACTTAATAGCAATTAAGACCTGAAGTTTCTCACTTTTTTCAAATTCACGTTTAAGAATCTTTCTTTCTTCAACATCCTCTTTTGAAGTAAACTGCGACACCTTCATGTTTAGATCATTGCCTAACATTAAGGTAACGGCGTCGATTTGTCGGATATCATCTTCTTCCACGGGTGTATAGTCATCATTATCACCTAACAATGACGCAGCACCGCAGTACACCAGTATATAGCTCTTATTTACATACGGCATTATTATTTCACGGAGTTTATCAATTTTAGATTCTGCAGCAGCTACAAGCCTTGCCCTCTTTAACGCAAGCTTCTTACCTTTTTCAGATAGCTTTAGTTTGTTATTCTTATCTTGAATTAAGCACTTTGCTATTTCTTGTGATAAGAAAGAATAAACTTCCAACTCCTTTTCAGAAAGACTAACTAAAACAGGATAATACTTGTAGGGTGTTAGTTTGTGTTCCGCGATTGCTTTCTCTAGCGGATATTCGATACACTTCTGACCAAAATAATTTTTAAGTCTCTCAGTACCTTCCTCATCATTATGTCGTTCTAAAGTAGCAGATAAAGCCAACCTGTAGTTAAATGTTTCAGTTAACATTGAGCTAAGTCTTTCAGCCCCAAAGTTATGTGCCTCATCTACGATTAGGAGCGCATTCCCTTTAATCTTTGAAAGTTGCTTTTGTACATAATCGGATGCAAATGTAGCATTAGTACATATAAAGCAGAAAAACTCTCTATTTTTTACTTTTAGCTTTTGATCACGTACTGCGTTCTCTAGCTGCCGTTTCCAATCTTTCTGAGGAGAACTGCTATAACCAACGATTGGGTTTATATTAAATTGAATAATATCCTCAACCCATTGCTCAACAAGATGCTGATAAGGACATACAATTACTACGGCCAGCTTATTATTGTACTCACATAATTTTGCTACCGCACCTAAACCAGTAAATGTCTTACCAGTACCTGTAGCCATATCAAAGATGCCACGGTAATCTCTTATTTCCCATTCGCTTATTGCTTCTAATTGGTAATCATGCAACTTCACACTAGAAGGCATTACAGCTCCTACCCTTTTGACTTTATACTGCAATGAAGAATCATCAGAGCCAAACTCTTCTATATCAATAAAAAGGTCAATCGGAGCACGTTTGTACTTATTTAAAATTTCCTTTCGAACATTAGGGAATTCGATTATCTGAACGTTGGGCTCGCAGTTGTTCCATATTGATGAGAACGCGCTTTCCTTAGCTTCTACACGATCCTTATCCTTTGTCCATGAGCAAAACACATCAATAGCTTCATAATTAAGTACCATAGCTGCACCCGTTTCATTCATGGAACCGGCAAAAGCAACAACATTGCCATCAGCATCATAGAGTAAACCCATTTTTTCGTGGTATATCCCCAGTGTGTTATTGCTCTCAGTAAAAGCAATCTTAATATTCAGTCTTCCGTCAGCTATAAGATTTGCCAGCAAATTAAGGCGCCTTTCCTCAAAATAATTTTTCGGCTCAACAAGAGAAGACAAAAGCGCTCTTTCAATAACCTGCTCTCTAGAATCATAGCCCTTCTGTATAGCTATCATATCCTCAGAAGAAAGATGAGGCGAAGCAACAAGCTGAATAGTACCACCATTCTCCACTAAGCCTGTAATACCTTGCGATATTTCTACTAACGCCGATGATGAAAAATAGCCAACTGCCCGCTTGTAAAGGACAGCGTTTTTTAGCAAAGGTATATAAAAATCCCTTGCTATATTGTCAATAAGAGACCTATATTCACTCTGTATATCTAATTTCAAAAAACTCAAAATTTCACTTCCTTACCCTTTTAAAGTAGCGTTAACAACACTATATGTTGAATTGGAAATATAGAATATTCATCTTAACATCATATGACTTCGACCAAACTTGCTCGAAACCTTGCAAATAGCCGCATGTTATATATTCCATCTCAACTATCAAAGGAAGAAGTTATCTACTTAATATAAAAAGAAAAGAAGTAGTACAGAAGAACAGGACTTCTTATACCACTTCTATATTCGGCAATATATGGGAAAATCCTACACAAGAGCATTTTTTTACATAAGTTAAGTTTAGTTGTCTTAGGATTACTGTAAAAATTAATTAAATACATAAGCCTTCAACAGCATTTAGAAGACTGTTGATGTCATCTTCTGTATTAAAATAAGCGGGACTTATTCTTACTGTCCCGTTTGGAAAGGTTCCTAACCTTTGATGCGCAAATGGTGCACAATGTAGACCACTTCGAATACAGAATCCATACTCATCCAAAAGAGCATTAATCTCCTGTGGACCAACATCGGAGATAATAAAAGATACAACGCCAGTATTCCCATGAATAGAATCATGTCCTACAACTGAAATATTTAAAGAAGAAAGACCGTTTAGTAATTGTTGCGTTAGCTTACTAACTCTAGTACGGACTATGTCTAAGCCTGTTGCCTCAAGCCATTGAACTCCTGCGAGCATAGAGATTATTGACGGTAATGAATGTGTTCCGGACTCAAATCTTTCAGGTAATGCTAAGGGCATAAGAACATCTTCAGAATTAATACCGGTGCCGCCATATATTAAAGGCTGAAGAACTTCAGTATGATCTTTAATTACTAGGCCTCCTGACCCTGGCATACCGTATAGGCCTTTATGGCTGGAAAAGGCAAGGAAATCATAGTTACACCCATCTAGTAGAGGTGTATGTATGCCCACCGTCTGAGCAGCATCTATTAAAACTTTTCCGCCGTATTCATGTGTTAAATTAATAATATCCTGGATAGGCAAAATATCTCCTGTGACATTACTAGCATGAGTGATAACAACTAGCTTTGGCGGAGCAGATGCAAACCACCTTCGTGTTTCTTCTTCATCAAACGTGCCATCCTTCGCTAAAGGTAGCGTTTCTACACGTACAGAATGCGACTTATTTAAATGGTCCGCACATCTTACTACCGCATTATGCTCAAATGGTGACATATATAAAGTGTCACCATAGATTAAGCTTATTCCTTGCATGACAATATTTATTGCATAAGTAGCTGAGGGAACAAATATAAGCTGTTCCGGTTTGGCACCTAAAAACCTTGCTAATGTCAGCCGTGTTAATTCCAATTGCTCATTCGCCCTTTTAACAAGGGGGTTGCGACCCCTCCCAGGGTTTGCGGCATAGTTGCTAAGGCAGTCAGTGACTGCTTTCGTAACTCCTTCTGGCTTTGGAAAGGTAGTAGCTGCATTGTCAAGGTAAATAAAATCTTTTTTTAACAACTAAATATGCCCCCTAAGGAGATTTAATAAGATTTGTCGCTTTTCTAATGGAGAAATAGCATCACTAAAATTTTCTATTGATGATTCTATGTACGTCTGTAGTGTTTTTCCCAGGTCAGATAATTCGCACTCATACAAAGTATATTTTTCTTTGTCATAAGCTGAATCCAAAAACAATACTTCAGCCCGGGGGCCACCTACGTCTGTAGCTGCTACTTGCTGAAAACTATTCATTAATTCCGATATCAAAGTATCAAAATCAATTACAGTCTTATCCAACCAGTCTTCCAAACGTACACCAGTCAAAATCTGAGTAAAACTGTGCGTAAACTTAAACTCATCATACCCATCAAACCCAGAAATGTAATCAACTATGTTTGCCCATTCCAGGCTTGGCAGTTTACTCTTTAGCATAGCTTCTGACATGTTTCTTGCCAGACTAATCAACGACTCACCAGGAACTCCATAAGTACTGAAAAATTCGTAAAGCTTACTGTTAACCCGCTCTGTAAGGGTAGTTAACGCATTTTCAAGCTCTTCCTTACTTGTTTTTATAACACCTAGTAGTGTACTAACATCATCAACTGAGTACTCATTAAAGCCAAGGTCTTTTGGCAGATCCTGAAGCAATATCTGTTTTGGATTGCGATTGGCAACTCGAGTAAATCTACGAAATGTTCGTGCTGCATGACTGACCGAATTAGTCTCTCGTGTAAAGCGCGGAAGCCCAGTAAACCAGCGAAACACTTCATCAGCCAGTTCTCCAAACTTATTTGCAAAAAATATATTTTCTGGTAACTCCCAACCAAATAGCTCAGCAAGGCCGGTAGTTAGCTGTTCCGATGCTTCATTCCAATCATCAATTTTTAAGCTATAATCACTCGGAGCCTGAACAATTTTATCGAGTAAACTGGCATCAATATGGCAGTCAACGCCTGCCGCGTCGCGTATAGTTATATACTGTTTATACTTATCGACACAAGCAGCTAATAATACTGGAATAATTCCTCGGCGAATACCAAAAGGAGGTTTAATTAGCTTTTTTATTAGGACATCAAATCCCTTAGCTTCAGTCTTTGTATCAAGGAAGTATTCTTCCATAGTTACTAGAGTCGGTTCCAAACCGTTTGATCTAGCCGTAAAAATACATGACTCCTCGTTAAATAACCCCGTCTCTATAAATACAGTATCAAACATGAAGGCCTCTTGGGAAGAACGTAAACGTGGTCTTATATCCTTATATCCTTTAAGGATAACATCAATAACGTCATTACGGGCTCTGCGAGAAGTCAAGGTAGGGTTGTTCTTATTAATAAGTTCGTTATTAATTATAGGTGTGGCATGGTACACTTTTTCTAACATATTTGAAACATCAAACGATAACTCACGTTCACTTCCTTTGATTTTAATTTGTGTGCCGTCCCAAAAATATAATATCTTGTTTGAATAAACGGTTATTCGCTCAATTTTATTTATTAAATCTTGCCTTGCATCTTCATAATATATATCGACTAACGCTTGTACGCGAGAGTCTACGGACCTCATCTCAAAGGAACGTTTAATATCATTTAGAGCCATTAATCGCCAAATTGTTTCTCGAATAGGAAAAGGCTCCGCTGAAATTGCAATGAACACCCTTTTATCATTACAATTCAATGCAATTTGGGAAAGCTCTTTCATTTCTTCTTTAGTCTCGGGAAACAAATAGCAAATAACACCGTCATTACCATCGTAAATAGGAGACAATGTTCCATTTGAAATAATTGTTTGCACATTTTCAATGTTCGCATATACCGGTGTTAGGTAACGAGTAATCTTATATTTATGATTATAACGGTGCGGATAAAAGTAATGTCGTATTCCCAGTTCTTCAACATACGATAACGCAGAAACACCCATGGGCTTTTGCTGTAACCAAAGTTTAATCTCACCCTCTACATCAAAATCAGCCGGTTCAACAATCTCTATTTCAAGCGTTGACTGCCGCACGTAGATAAGTTTTCTTTCTTGCAGAGATTGACGTGCAACTTTATAGTCATCATTGCCGATGACATACTCAATCATCTCAGTAGTGCATGGCAAGTTAATAGAATTACCAGCAACTTGAAATATGCCTATGGTCTTTACGAATTTCGCCTCTGAAATAGCGTCACTCGGCAGCGATTCTAAAGCATTGGTTACCTTAGTCCAAATCATTTTCAAATTTTCATCTTGAGCACAACTGAGCTGGTGCTCAAAATAATCATAAACCTGCCATGGGGTAATGTATTCAAAGTCATTAACGTCTCGGGATAGAGCCGATAAAATAGGGCTTTCATCGTGGCCTGCTAAAAACGTAAAAAGAGTTCTTTCGTTCTGAGCAAGTTTGGCTGAAACTCTTGGTAGAATGAACACGGTAACAGGATGAAGGGGTAAGCACCCTTTAATGATAACATCATTTCTAATTTGATCGGATAACCCTTCAAACAGATTTTTCAGCCTACGATGATCGCTAATCTTTTCTATTTTTACATTTTCCTTAGTCAAAATACTAAAGAAGCGTGGGTCTTTCTTATGTATTACTCTGCTTATTAGATCGTAGGTCTCCCAAGATTTGTTGGAGACATCAAATACTTTAAAACGTCCTTCTATTTTCTGCCACTCTTCTGCTAAGGCACTAGTCATAAGAGGTAAATATTGCCCAATAGTCCGATGAGAAATAAGTAAGAGATGTAGTTTAAAAATGTCATCAGAACGACTAGCAAGCTCTGCTAGATCCTGCAGAGTCTTTAGCGTGCTACTATCACTACGGGATGCATCCATAACCTTGTTGAATTCATCAAAAATAATAAAAATACCTCGATAGCCATGCTTATTAAGCTCAAAACAAACACTTTGATAAATATCTGCTACGTCACCGCTGAAATAATCAAAACTTGCACCTGCAGCTAGTTTGGGGTAAATTCTAACAAAAGCCTCTAAAGCCTCGGGTTCAAAGTCATTTAGTCGTTGCATTAAGCTATCCACAGTGCCAAAACTAATCTCTGCAAGTATAGTTTTAAGAGACTCCAGAGTATCTGGAAAGTCTTCTGACCATGTGTTAATACAATTCATAGCGGTTGTAAAACTAGAATCAATTGTAAAAGACAATCCATTTTCTACAAGCGCACGTTTCAATGAAGCAAGCAGCTGCTGATTCAGAGACAGCCCCACTCCACCGGATATAGGAATTAATAAATACGGGCTATTCTTTTGTAGCTCTTCTAACAGTAAATCTTTAACTTCTTTTTTTATAATTTTCGTTACAACAGGATCAAATTTTGTGGAATCAACACATTTTCCAAACAAGCTGCCTAGAACTGTTGCTAAATGGGACTTACCGGTTCCATAACTTCCAATGAGCATAGATGCTCCATCTTCAACTGTCCCTTTTAAGGCAGACAGCACATGTTCGAATACGAGCTCTGACTTTTCCGTCGGAATAAAGCTAGCTACTTTATCTGGGTTACTTAGATCATATTTTATATTGACAGAGCGATGGAAGCCTGGGGATATGGTGAGGAGTTCATTAAGCTTCACTAGAATCACCCCACTGTATAGATTTATAGTTAGATTCAATTAAATCCCATGCGTCAGGAGCTGAAACACTTATTGTATCAATTCCAGCAGTACGAGAAAAAGAGAGCCATCCCTTATCTTCTAGTAAATCAAGATAACGATAAATAGAATCTAAGGAGAGATTAAATATCTTACCAATATTGCCGGGATCCTCAAGAAGACTAGAAATGTTTTGATGAAGACTCTCCGATGCTTTACTTAATACCAGGAACACTACCTCAAGCGGTAATTGAGTGTTGGGTGAAGACTTACGAATGACGTTATGCCGCATAGGCGTAAGCAAGCCAAGCTTGGTTAGAGGACAAATGGTGTTATCTTCAGGGGTTCCCTGTACTCTTTCAGAAACAACATACGTGGCTATAATACAATCATAATCCTTTTGGTATGATGACTGGGATACAGCCATGCCTGAGTACTGGGAAACTGCATCTATGAAGGTGATTCTGTCAAATTCATTTCTAGAAAACTTATTAAATAGATAATACCAAGATGTAGCCTCATGCTCATCCTTCACTATATGGTAATGGATTAGCCACCAAGTTAAGTCAAGTTCGAAAAAGGGGTCATTCCTATAAACCATTTCCCCAAAGCGCGTCAGTTCCATACCTTTATCACGAGAGACTGGGTGAGCTAGCCCAGCAGCTCTCACCCAAAATCGCAATGATTGCACCATGTTTTTACCAATACCCAGTCGTACCGTTGCTTTATCCCCAGAAAACAACTTGGGTTCGCACGGTAGTGCTTCCAATGCTTTAGCCAACCAACCAGAACGTAAATAAAACGTTTGATGACGAGCATAACTCATTATACTTTAACTCCTTCTCGTTTGTAGAACCTTACTTACTAAACAACCAGTATCAAAGTGAGCAACACATTTTAAACAATTAACACACTTTTCTTGATTAATAGTGTATCTGCCAGCCTTGTCAGAAATTGCGCCGAGTGGGCAAACTGAGGAGCATCCGCTACATAGTACACAGGATTGATATTTACGTATTTGACAATCCACCCTATGCATTAATAATATTGTGTTTTTTGAACTAACCACCTTAACTCTCAATTCACTCGTTCCTGTTCGACCCTGAATAACCAATAAAGGCTCCTGTGTATGCTTGTTTAATATGAAAACTTCACCTAGCAAGGACCGCCCTCGTCCAATAGCCACGTCTCCAAACGGTTTGAAATACTCGTAAAGCTCTTCACTAATGGGTTTGGTTAAGGTATAAGTCTTAGCATCAGGATCGTCACCGCATGGCTTCGATGTAACCAAGCCTTTATATGCAGTGGTTAAACCCTGTCCCCCTTGGCGAGCCTTCCAATTACCTGAATCCACATATTCTTCAGGATCCGGTTTCCCCATTGTTACAGCTACTTCAATTAAAAATTCTCTCCATGGCTCAGAGAATTCCGGAAAATAAATTCGTGTCAAGAAAAACGCCCACAAACTATTACTAGGACATGCCCAACACCCAACTCTAGAAAAACCGTATCTATAAGCATCATTAAAATCCAGTTTTCTTGAGAGAATATATAACCATATATTTGCGTCTATCCAGTTAATAATTGGAGACACGACTGTTTGTTTAGTAACCTTGGGGGACTGTGTAATTGCTTTGTAGTTTGCTCTTTGGTTAGATTCAGACTTCCGTATACCATAATAAGTCAATATTGACTTCGTCCTACTGATTCCGTCAAAGGTTTGACTGATAGGCCCCGTCTTAAAAATTGTACAGCACCAGCGCATCACACGACTAGGCGGTCCTATTTGTTCACAAAGGTCTCGAAAATTATGATGTGACCTACTTTCTAAAAAAGGAGTCTTATTATGAAACTTCTTAAATCTAGCTACATATTCTTGTGTGTCAGGCAGCTCAAGTGTAGTGTCGCCGAAGATATGTAAAACAGATTGGTTAGCGTAAGCTCTGCGCACCAAATCAGATACAACCGTAGAGTCTTTACCTCCGCTAAATGAAACCATGGAAATATGTTTATCACGGCCCATACGTGCTTCCTTAATAATGTCGAAAGCTTCTATCTCCGACTCGTTTAAACTATTTTGATTGCATCTTACAAATTTATCCACATTATCTTCAAATTCTATAAGCTCATCATCGGGTACACTGCATCTTTTTAACTTTAATCTAATTTCACCCGGATCTAGCTTCATTAGCTTTCCTTTATTTAAAGCAACTGTAACTCCATCAATAAGTAGATAGTTACTATTTGTATCCCAAACGGATTTATCTCTAAAATAACCTTCTTCATATTCCAAAAGAACTTCTAGCAACCTCTTCTCTTCTGGGAAAACAGGCCGAATATCAGAAGCAACACGTTGACCATCATCATGACAAATCCCACATTCTTTTTTTAACAAAGGGACTTTACAATTATTACACCAAAATATGTCACTCAAGGGGCTCACCACCATCATATCAATTCAACCTAAACTTGCGATTCTCCTGTTGGATGACGATAATAAAAAAATAATTATCTCATCCAACGTCTTAATTAATTTTAGCACAAACAAACAATGGGAACAAGTGTTCGTGATAAAAAATTTCTACCTAGCACAAAACAGGGGTGATGCCACCCCTGTTTAATTCTACATTGCTAGTGTGCCAATAAATACCTAGTACCACCTAAAACAAAGTATATGGATAATGGGAACTTGAAAATAACAAATAGTTTTTTAATCATTATTCTTAGTTTTCGATTCTATAAGTTTTGAAGCAATGTTAAGCTTTTCTTTAAAGTTTTTCTGTGTATGCCCTTGTCCAGTAAAAAATGGAGTAACCACACATTCACTACCATTAATCAAAATAGGTTTACCTCTTTCAACAGCCTCACACTTCACCGTATTTTATGTTTTTATTTAATAACGCTAGCCCACTGGTTCCCAACAAAATAATTAGGTCAGGCTTACATAATTCTATCTCCGATTGAAGTAACTCTTTACTTTTTTTCTTATCAAAATCCCGGTCTTTCCATGAACCGTTCTTATAAACCTTAGCAGCGTCTGTAATATAACAGTGGTTAAGGTCAATACCCCAAGTATTCAATTGATCTCTTACCTTTTTCAAACTCCTATAAGAAAAACTCTGATTTTCATTTAAACTAGAAACGTACCTTCGAAATTCTGGCTCTGAATTACAGACAGGAAAAAGATTTGCATAAAATACAATGCTTCCTGCATCTTTCGCCAAGGAATCTTGGCTAATAATCATCACTTTAAATCCCTTAGAATTGCTGAAAAAATACTCACCCCACCAAGGAAGATCTGAGCCTCTTTGCACAGGTGGGTAGTCATGATGTTGCATAAAAGCTTCAATCTGTGATGAATAATGATCTGCAGAGTATAATTCTTGGAATCTTCTTAAAGGTACTCCGTTCTTGTAACAACTGAGAGGAAAAGTTTTGTAAGCCTTAAATATCACAGAAAGTTCCTGTAATTTGTTCAATTTATGCCCTCTTTCCGTTCAAGTTCTAATATGGATAATGCGAAATTTGATAATACTCAGTTAGTGTGCTAAAAACCAAGCAATTAGTATTACAATTTACAATAGTTGCCACAGTCAGTGAAACAGTAATTCTCTTTATCTTTGCTTTTAATACATTCATATTTACCTCCACTAATTAACATTATATATTTCCTATATTAGCCTAATTGGAACTCTTCTAATCAGCTCAAAATCCATGCCCCGTGCATTAGGGTCCGTCTACAGTGCATGTACATCTTTTTTTAAAATGGTCATAAAAATATTTCCTTAAGAGCTTATCAGCCTTTTTTGAACATTTAGAGACCAACGGGACTGCCAATGTACACATTGATTTTGCTGCAAGACTCAATCTTATGGCTAGGAAAAATTCATCGTTTGCTATTGTTTCTTTGGTTAGCTGTAGCATTTCTTCAGGTATATCAGAGAACAAACACTGCATCGCATAAGTAATGGGTTCAATGATACCAGTTTTTCCACATATAAAATATCCTTCTTTAATTTCGTGCACATGAAAGCCAGCCATATCATGAAATGGCATATCCTCAGGTTTAATCAAGACATCATTGAAAGAACCAACAACCTTAATTATATTCAACTGAATATCTCTTGACCCGCTATCATCAACCATGGGTAGAGTTGCAAGATTAGATAAAAGAAGCCAAGGATTGTAATTTGAGATAAGTGTGCCCTCTAAATTACCAGATAATTTGATATGACCTATATCCGAAAAATACAAACCAAAAGTGCCGCTATCTTTGTTTTGCTTTCTCGAAGGCGGATCATTTACGAGAAGACAAATAAGATCCCATAGTACATCCCTCTCCATGCATACATCTAAGATTGCTTTTGTGGCCGCTAAATCACTATACGGAATACAATCAATATTATGCATTATGAAATCATATGCTTCCTTGACAATACTTTCGTCAATAATCTCGATCATTTTATCACCAAGAACATAAGCTGCAGCTATAGAGATAGCTTCAGGAAAACGAGGATATAAATATGCTTTACCATCATCGAAAACTAACTGGTGAATGTGTCCAGTTTTTTTCATTCTATTTATACGGTCTATCCCTAAAGTTTGTTCTGCAGTTTTTATCGAAATAACCCCTCTTGTTGTAGAAAGAATAGCTAAACGTGGATCAGCCATTCTCTTTGTCATATCATCGAACATAGCTTCAGCAAATAAACGATAATCGCTTCGAATTTCAGTATTGGTCACAATATTTTTCCAAACGGACTCTAATACAGAGAGATTCGCATAACTGGGAAAAATAATCACGCTTTTTTTATCACAAACGGTATCATCGTTGTAGCTGCTTTGAGCAGAAAGCAGCGAAACCAATATCCTTAAAACACGAGGATTTCGATATTGTACATAATATTGAGCACCTTGATGAAATCCTATATTGTGTTTTTCCATGATATATTCCATAGCAGCATAAAACTCATCATCGGATAAAGCAGAAAGTCTTATCACAGTCGCTTTACCGATTGTATTCTTAGCCGGCCCACTACTTATTTGGCCAATGTTTCCGTAAATATACTCATTCATTACAAGCAACATGGAAAACGTATTTTCTTGGTTAATTTCATGCAGTTGGTAAATTTCTCGCCAGAATAGCTTATCATCCATAGAGTGGATATTATCAAATATGAATACTATGCGGCTTTCTCTTTGTTCCATATCGCGAAAACTATTGATTAGCCAATTCTTTACCTCATTAGCAGTAATGCTTCTGAATACCTCTCTGCAAAACCAGTTGGCCAACTTCTCAAAGGGATTATAATTTGAGTTAGCATCTATATAAATCGGAATGAGATTATTAGGGCACTTTTTACAGAATTGGTAAATAGTATTGGTTTTTCCAGCCAAAAGCGGCCCTACAAAGTTGATTAAGGGTTTGTCTTGGACCGCTTCTATTAATTGATTAACAACAATGCGCTCCAATTGGAAATCTCGTGCAACCTGGCATGAGAAGTCACCAATATTGCCTTCGATTTCCAGAAGGGTCTTTTTCTTATATCGTAATAACATCTCTCGCCACATGTCATCATCACGGCCGAGCAGTGTCTTGATAGCCTCATCCCTATCTGCACTGGCACATTTCATTCCAGTCTGGAATGAAGACTGCACCAACTGCTCATTTAAATTATGCGCCGTCCATGTCTTACGATCATAGGTTGTGTAAAATCTGGTATCTTCGCCATTGCTAACAATAGTAAAAGGCGGCATTGGGTCTAAAAGTCTAGCATAAGAAGTTCCCTGAATGGCATCATCATCAGTAAGTGCTATTCCGGGAGCCTTCAATTCAAGTATGGCTAGGTTGATATTCTTATATTTGATTAGAACGTCTGAACGAGCGTAGGCCTTGTTCTTTTTAGTTCCATCGTATGAATATGTATTGTGACCAAGAATAAGTTGGAACTGCTGTTGATGGGTAATATCAACCCCATTAAGCATGGGGAATAGCTGCTTAATTTCTTCATTCACTCTAGCTTCAAAAGTCGCCTCATTCATTACATATCATCCAATCATTTGCTTGTTAGTTAAATGTCAGCCTACAGCCAAACTGCATAATTCAAGCATATTCTTATTATTAGCCTTGGGAAAGTTTGTACTTAATCCGATCATACATGAGTGGGCAATGCCAATGTATCGGTGTAAAGTACTTTAAGCATCCAGTCGGACATATCAATTATTGGTTCATACATGAAGCTATTCAAATGAATACTTTCCGGGGTCATTAGATTAACCGAATCAATGATTTCCTTTTGCTTGAATGACAAATACGGTTTAGCGAGGGTGCTCCACTCTCTAGTTTGAACACTGGTACTCTCAAAATTGGTATGTCCATTTGCAAGAAGCACCGACTCCAAAAACATTTCGGTTTCCAACCGAATTGCCATAGAAATTAGTATTTTATTTTCCAAAAAAACCTCATCTCCGTGGTATGCGGATACAACAGCCGCGTTGCGTTTTAGTGCATCTATGTATAATTCATCATGGACAATGTTAAAAGCGTTCAAACCAAAAGATGGAGCAATAATTCCCCATAAATCAGAAAGTTTAAGTGTCTTGGTATCCAATGGAGCGGATTTGAGGTGTAAAAAACATGTGAGTTTTAGATATTCATCTTCCCGTAGCATATATTCGCAGAGATTTCGGTAAAAGGGAATGCTGGAAATCAAATATTTCTTTTTGGAATCAGAACCAATTTCACCATTCTTAATTGAGTTAATAATTACCTTATTGAAGAAGTCATTACGATATTTAAATTGGCTCATGCTCAGAGTATCATCATCGTTCTTTTGAACAATATAGCAGTTTTCCCTTGCAACATTTAATCTGGACATAATCGTACGAAAGAAGTCAAAATTGTGCGTTAGCACCAACAGTTCGATATTTGGAATTTGAGACAGATCATTTAGATACTCGATAATAGCATATTTATTTTTATAGTCAAAAGAGTCCGCAATATCATCAGCAATTACCAGATATTTATCAACACCGGTTATAGCAAGTGTTTTTATACGCTCCAAGTCAAACAAAATATAGAGAAGATACATAGCTCGGCGTTCGCCCATACTGAGTGCTGGCATAAGCTCATCTTTGCCGTAGTCTACACTTATTTCGTTTGCAGTGTCCTTACCTCTCGTATATGTAAAATACAGACTTGGCACCTCGTCTTTTAGCAGATAATTCGCCTTATTAGCAATTTTGACCTCAAATGGTACCTTGAACCTTCTGTTAAATTCATCAACAACTTCCTTCCACCGTGTAGCTTGAGCAGATGCTTGCTCATATAACCTCTTAATTTGTTCTGTGAAGCCAGTAATCTTATCTGCGTAGACATTAAAATCTTGTAACTACTCAGCCTACCAGCTATTAGAAAACAAAAGCAACTAAATTAAACCCCCGGGACGAAGGGGTTACCATCCAACGCTGCCTTAATGGCATCGAGAACAGGGATAGAATTTTTCCTGGCCGTA
>Ga0208242_100100_pt1 | contig 116718 bp, 108 predicted proteins | sample SubbioAug_CSW13A_FD_184825 | JGI IMG/M metagenome (GOLD analysis project Ga0208242, IMG submission 184825) | Serpentinite rock and fluid subsurface biosphere microbial communities from McLaughlin Reserve, California, USA - CR12Aug_CSW13A (SPAdes) | ecosystem: Environmental > Terrestrial > Deep... | reverse complement strand
GGCAGGATTCACTTAATGTTGCGGTCTGGCAACTTGCTCGCCCTGTCTCTGACAGGTACTTTTGTCGATACGCTTCTACGCACGGATTTCTCCCTACATAGGTATCCTAGCTATGGGGCGTCTTGGCACTTACCCCAACCGGACTTGCACCGGCAAGATAACACGTGCTTATCTGGGCACGCTGCTAAAAGTAAAGACCGGCTAGACATGTTGTCTTAGCCGGTCTTTCAAAGTGTTAACTCTCTTGCAGAAGGCTTTTAAGTTTTTCTGACAGTTTCGACAAGCCTACAGGCTGGATACGCAGACTTTTAATTACCTTGCGGTATTGATAAAGCGTACCCATAAGAAGCACATCGCTAGTCTTTTGCCTGCAATTAACCACCTCGGCATGAACAGCCGCCTCACCGCCTTTTGCCAACATCTCCTGTTTAAGAATGTTAGCAGCTGTTGCCGACAACCCGGACACTTTAATAACACGGAAGATAGCTTTGGGCGCCATAATATTTACACTGACCGGACTTGCGCCCACCCGAGCGATCTCTTCCTTTGCCTTCTCCAATGTCTCAAATGTTAAAATCCGGACATCCATTATCTGACTCGCCGCTACTCTTAGAACAGGCCTTTCACTTTACCTGTGTCCGTATCGACATCAATGCGGCGGAATGCCGGGTTAGCAGCAGTACCGGGCATCAGCGAGATAGCACCGGCGACCGGAACCACAAAGCCTGCCCCCTGATAGGTAAGAATGTCGCGCACGCGCAGCTTCCAGCCGGTAGGAACACCTTTAAGCATTGGGTTATCAGACAAGGAGAGGTGTGTTTTCACCATGCAAATTCCCAGCTTCTGAATTTCGGGGTCTTTCTCCATCCGTACAGCCTTTTCTGTAGCTTCAGGAGTGTACTCAACGCCATCGGCACCGTATACTTCGGTGGCGATCAATTTAATCCGCTCACGAAGCGGAGTGTCAAGCTCATAGAGGAACTTGAAGTTGTTGGGCTGGTCGCAAGCTTCGATAACAGCATCAGCAAATTCCAGCGCGCCCTCGCCGCCATACTGCCAGTGCTTAGACACGGCAACACGGGCGCCGGCGGCTTCAGCCAGCCTGCGAACGGCTTTAATCTCATTTTCTGTATCGGTATAAAAAGCGTTGATGCAAACAACAGGGTTAATGCCGGCCTTCTTAACAGTATTAATATGGTGAATCAGGTTAGCGCAACCTTTTTCCACCCACTCAACATGCTCCTTGCTGTAAGCAGGATCAAGAGGCTGGCCGGGCAGCGGCAGCGGAGCACCGCCGTGAGCCTTCAACGCGCGAATAGTGGCAACTACCACGGCGCAATTGGGCACTAAACCGGACATACGGCACTTCAGATTCCAGAACTTCTCAAAACCGATGTCGGCAGCAAAGCCTGATTCGGTCACCACATAGTCGCCAAGCTTCAAGGCGATGCGGTCGGCGATAATGGAGGACTGACCGATAGCAATATTTGCAAACGGTCCGGCATGAACAAAGGCAGGCTGCCCTTCAATAGTCTGCATCAAGTTCGGGTTCAGCGCTTCTACCATCCAAGCAGTCATCGCACCGTCTACGCCCAAATCACCTGTTGTAACCGGCGCACCCTTTTTATCGTAAGCGACTACAATTTTGCCCATCCGCTCACGCATATCCTTTAAATCACGCGCGATGGAAAGAATAGCCATTACTTCTGAGGAGACGGCGATGGCAAAGCCTGAATTCATCATAAAACCATCTTTCTTGCCGCCTAAACCGATGATGATATTCCGCAGAGCTTGCGCGCAGAAGTCCATAATCCACTTCATTTCTACGTTGCGCGGGTCAATATTCAGCCGCTTCAAGCCGCTCCGCTCCAAGAAAGCGTCGCTGGAATTGAATTCATGCTGAATACGGGCGGTTAAAGCAACCATAGCCAAGTTATGTGCATTCATAATGGCGTTAATATCGCCGGTAAGTCCCAGCGAGAAAGGTGTCAAGGGGATGCATTGTGACAGACCGCCGCCGGCTGCAGAACCTTTTACGTTCATTGTGGGACCGCCGGATGGCTGCCGGATTGTGGCAATAACATTCTTGCCACGCTTGCCAAGGCCTTGTGTCAGACCCATAGTCGATGTAGATTTACCCTCGCCGAGGGGGGTTGGGGTGATGGCCGTCACATCTATGTATTTGCCATCAGGACGATCTTTTAAGCGCTCAAGAACCTTCGCAAAATCAACTTTTGCCACATAATGGCCGTAAGGCAGAAGTTCCTCTTTCTCTAATCCCAACTCTGCTCCCAGTTGTTGGACAGTCTTCATTCTCGACTCTGCTTCTTCGGCAATTTCCCAATCCGCGTGCTTGGTGGGGTCGAGTACCATTAAAATTTCCCTCCCTACAATATTTTCTGAACACAGTGAATCTTCATTGTTAGTTCTACAAAAACAAGAAATTCTCCTGCCTAGTCCCGCTAATATCAGAATTTTTTATATTATTTTTTCTTTTTCACTCTTTGGTCGATATAATTTCCTAGTATAAAAAATAAGCAGCCAATAAAGCCGCTCATTCTTAATTCTGCTCTGCAATTCGTCTACTCTTTGATTTTATTTTCAGTTTCCACTTTCTTATCATTAATCAAGAACTGAGGCGATTCTTTTTTAATACTTGGCTCGCGTCTAGCCGTCCGAAATTCTTTAGTTTCCTCAGCCTTTTCCGCCTCTTTAGCTTTTGCCTGACGGCTGCTGTGCAATTCAGTAAGCGACTTTACTTCCATCAGAGCAACAATCTCCTCGGCATCCAGCGTCTCCTGCTCCATTAGAGCATTGGCGATTAACTCCAGCTTATCACGGTTTTTCACAACAATTTCTTCGGCATGCTTATAGCTGTCATCCATGGTTGAACGGATTTCCATATCAATGGCTCGGGCGACTTCTTCGGAAAAATCGCGGTCACGGGTCAGATCCCGGCCAAGAAAAACTTGTTCATACTGGCGCCTGCCTAAAGTAATCGGTCCAAGCTGGTCACTCATCCCGTATTCCATAATCATCTGACGGACGATGGCAGTCGCGCGCTCCAAATCATTTTGGGCGCCGGTAGAAATTTCATTCAGTACAATTTTTTCTGCCACACGTCCGGCAAGCAAGGTGGTTACACGCGAGATTAGTTCGGATTTAGTCATGTAGTAGCGGTCCTGCTCCGGGAGCATCAATGTATAACCGCCGGCGCGGCCGCGTGGAATGATTGACACCTTGTGAACCGGATCGGTATTGGGCAAAAGGTAACCTACCAAAACGTGACCGGCTTCGTGGAAAGCCACTATTTTTTTCTCAAACTCACTGATAACACGACTTCTCTTTTCTGTGCCACCCATGACACGCTCAATAGCTTCTTCCAACTGCAGCATGGCAATCTGCTTTCTATTAAACCGACCGGCAAGCAGTGCAGCCTCATTCATCACATTTTCCAAGTCGGCACCGCTAAAACCCGGCGTACGGCGGGCGATTACACTAAGGTCCACATCTAAAGACAGCGGCTTATTTCGAGCATGAACCTGAAGAATTTCTTCACGCCCCTTTACGTCTGGAAGGTTTACTGTGACCTGCCGGTCAAAGCGGCCCGGTCGTAAAAGCGCCGGGTCAAGAATATCGGCACGGTTTGTGGCTGCCACAATAATAATCCCTTCGTGTGACTCAAAGCCGTCCATCTCAACCAACAACTGGTTTAGCGTTTGTTCCCGCTCATCATGGCCACCGCCAAGACCTGCACCCCGCTGGCGCCCGACAGCATCAATTTCATCAATAAAGACGATGCAAGGCGAATTTTTCTTTGCAGTATCAAAAAGGTCACGGACGCGTGAAGCGCCTACACCTACAAACATCTCCACAAAATCTGACCCTGAAATGCTAAAGAAAGGAACCTCCGCTTCGCCGGCCACAGCTCTTGCCAGCAGAGTCTTACCGGTACCGGGAGGGCCTACTAAGAGAACTCCTTTAGGTATTCTTGCTCCCAACTCAATAAATTTTCGCGGCTCTTTTAAAAACTCAACAATTTCCACCAGCTCGGCTTTTTCTTCATCGGCGCCGGCTACATCATTAAAATTAACGCGCTTACGGTTTCCGTCATGCAAGCGGGCGCGTGATTTCCCAAAATTCATTACACGGTTCCCGCCGCCTTGCGACTGTTGCATCAAGAAAAAGAAAATAACCATTAAAATAATAAAAGGGATAATAAAAGTAGCTAAGCTGGCCCACCATTGAGGCTCCGGCGGCGGAACAGCCTGAAACTCGATATCTCTCCCTTCAAGGCGGGGGATCAATAAGGCACCCTCCGGGTTATACGCACGAAACTGCCTGCCATCCCGCAATGTGCCCGTCAATTCGTTTCCGACAATTAACAGATCTTTGACCTGATTTTCTTCAAGCGCTGTTAAAAATTCGTCATATCTAAGGTCTTCTGCCCGTTCGGCGGGCTGATTAAAATACTGAATAATGGCAACGGCAATAAACAATATAAACAAGTAAAAAATTGCCTGTCGAGCAAATTTATTCATGAAAGAATCCTCCTCTCTAAAAAAGACGCTTCGCGTTTTCTTTCAACTGACGCGTCTTTTTTATTCCGCTAGGGGCTGCCGCCCCTTCGGCGGGCCTGCCGACCCTGAGCACCCCGCAAGAGTAAGGGGCACGCCCCTTACAAACCCCAACGCATAGGATCGTAGCTTCCCTGAACGATATAATTTCCTATGCTATGAAAAAGGCTTCACTCCCGAATTCCATTGTAACATATCTTATCTATGCCTACAAGGTAGGATAAAAGCAGATAAAGTCACATTGCCGGAATCATGCAGAGAGCAAAGAGCAGAGCAGTTCTTCCTTTTTTTAGCGCACTGTTATTTTGCCTCTTTTCTCCGCCATCACTACTACGGGAACTTCGTCAATATTAATGCCCAAATGAGCAGCCCGTTGCAAATTAATACTTCTGTGCAGCAGGCGAACCCGGATATTTAATGTTCCCGGCAAAGGCAAGCCGGGAATTTCCACAAACTCATCCACATACTCTTGCGGCGGGATTCGGTGATCTTGCAAAACTTTTACTGCCTCCCAAAGATTATCAGTCTCCTCTCCGGAGGCATCTGCAAAGCTGGTGCCAAATACTACCGCGCCGTCGGGAATGGCTCCTGTCTCAGTCAGAACACCGCTGCTATGGATTACTTGCCCGGCCTGGTTTGTGCAAACTACTTCCAACCACATATCTTTGAACATTGAAAGTCCGGTAGGCAAATAGTGGCCGGCTCCGTCATTGCGAATCCGAATATTTATTTCGGTCGACTGATAAGGGCTCAGCTGCGCGGGAAGACCCAGGAACAAAGCTGCTGCTGCTTGCAAATTTTCTTCCGCTCTGGCAGCATGTGCGGAAAATCCGGCCCGGCGCATGGCAAAAACACTATTGCCCACCATATCATGCCGCCATGTGTGTTCCCGCACTTTGGGGGCGCCTGTGGCAGTCACTCCCGGGTTGGGCTTGCTCACTCCCGGACCAGGCGTCATGTGACAGTCCTGACAAGTTATTCTTCTGGAGCCATAGGAACTCTGCTGCCATTCACTAAATGTGGATGCTAATACCAACCCATTCTGAGGATGAATGATTTCATGGCAAGAACTGCAAAAATCTGCTTCCGTATGAAGCTTACTAAAAGCACTTTCATGAAGCGGAGTTTGTAATGGGTCGGTAAGCGGTCCAAATTTCGTTCTGCCTGGTGTCAGCTGAAAGGAAGCATTACCTTTGCCTGTAATCGCTGTAGTCGTATGGCAGAAATCGCACGACACACCCTGCTTAGCCTTGTCGCTAAGCTTACTCCCATCTACCGGGGGAATTTCTGCGGCTAACCAACCCACAGGAATATGGCAACTGACACAAAACTCATCAGAAGCACCTGCTGTTTCCTCACTCGTCCTCCTTAATTCAGCTAAAAATACCGGATTTGTTGACGAGGATGCGTGGGCTGTGCCGAGCCATTGTTGGTAAATCTTTTGGTGACAATACTGACAAGTATGAGCTGATTCAAATTGACCGGAAGCTATCTCCTGTTTTGGCGGCGAAGAAGTCTTTACTGCCTCAGGCTCTTGGACTCTACCGCATCCTGAAAAAAGAAATAAACTACCTAATAAAAAAATAGAAATTCTTGTTGCCTTTTTCATCGCAGTCACCTATCTTTAATAATTATTCTAAAGATTTCGTCATATCATCATTCCTTTCGACTTGTTTTGCAATTTTCCTGCCACAAACAAAAAATGTGTCACCTACCCCGTCCCCTTGACACTGATTTCATCGCCGGGAGCCACCCGTCCGCCTTTAAGTACGCGCACAAAAATCCCTTCTTTTGGCATTACGCAGTCTCCCGCCTGATAATAGATGGCGCAGCGTTCATGACAAGTCTTCCCGATTTGCGTTACTTCAAGTGTCACACCGGTGCCTACTAAGAGTTGCGTGCCCACCGGCAGCGCCGGCAGATTTATGCCTTCCGTCGTCAGATTTTCGGCAAAATCGCCGGCACTGACATCCAGACCCAATGACTGCATTTTTTCAATACTCTCTTTTGCCAGCAGGCTGACTTGGCGATGTCCCTCACCGGCATGAGCATCTCCGGTAATACCGTACTCCGCTTCAAGCCATACTTCTTGAACGTTAGTCTTGCGCATCCCTTTTTTCTCACTGACAGAAACGGCAACAACTTTTGCCACTTGCCCTTCCCTCCTTTCTTAGCACAATGCGCAGATATCGTTGCACCGTTTTAAAGCTGCAGTTCATCGACTTCCATAGCCAACAAATTTATGCAAAGCACTCTTTCTCGCAGCAGGGAACCTCTGCCGAGCAGAATCTTACAAACTTCCGCAGTCTGCAAGCTGGCAACGGCTGCCGGTGTAAAAGAAGGGTTTCCATAAATTTTTTCCATTCCTCTATCCTCTGTGCATCTCAGATATAATTTCCCCAAAGTATCCTCACCCGGGAATTGAGTGGACACCTGCCCAAACCAACCGCAAATCGCGCCGTGCACTAAAGGAATAGCGAGCTTTCCACAAACGGAAGACAACAAAAGCCGAGCGCCAATAGTATCCAACGCGTCTACCACTACTTGACTTCCCGCGAGCAATCGCTCGCCATTCTCACCGGTAAATGCTTCCTTGACAGGCACTATCTCTACTGAAGGGTTTATGGAAGCAATCCGTTCAGCGGCAACTTCAGCTTTAAAGCGACCCAATGTTGATATGGTGGCAAGAAGCTGGCGGTTGAGATTGTGTTCTTCAAACACATCATTATCCACCGCCACAAGCTGTCCCACACCAAGACGTGCCAACTCTTCCAAAATATAACCACCAAGACCGCCGCAACCAATCACGACAACTCGGCTGCGAAAAAGTGTCAGCTGCTCAGCTGCGGAAATTGTCTTGCGGTTTCGCTGATAGCGAGCCGGCAAAAAACCTGCGTTTAAGATTTCTTCCTCAATTTGACCAATAGTCAGCTTAAAGCGGCTAGCCGCTTCCAGCTGCGCCTGCCAGGAAATCAAATCACCCTCCAGCCGAGATGAAAGAAATTCGGATAATGAGGCCATGCTAGCCTCCTCCTACCGGCGGAAAGATGGAAAGCGTATCCCCATCTTGCAGCACGTGTTCAACTGACACCAATACTCCGTTTACCATCGTCAGAGCCAATTCCTCACGAAGGATTCCCAGTTCTTCCGCAACAGCCAAAATTGTAGGCGCCGCAGAATACTCACGCTCTGCCACCTTGAAACGGTTATGGCGGAGAGTAGCAAATAACTTTACTGTAACCTTTATCATCAGCAACCCCTCCACGGAAAAGTAAACTACCATTTGACCGTAAACAACAAGCGCCGGACACCTCTAACATTAGTGATGGGAAAGGAGGGCCCTAAAGAAGAAGCCCTCCTGTTTGGTTCCTAAACTTACAGACCTAATGCTTTCTTCCGATTATCACCAGGCACTCCATCTGCATCCCAGCCGCGAAGCTCGTAGTACTTGGGCAAGAGCTCTTTCAAGCGATGCAAATGGCCCTTGCTGGGACCTGCCGGCATAGGGTCTTCCAGAAAACGCTTAGGCAAAGTGTCATCTGCGGCGGTATATCCTTCCGCAAAGTTAAACAGCCGCTCCACGTTGAAACAACGCTCGCCACTGGCCAGCACATCCTCTGCGCTGTAATTTACACCGGTAGCAGCAGTGAGCAGGTCGGCATACTCCTTGGCACCAAGCGCAAAGGAAGTAAAGAGGCACAGACCGGAACTATCAATCGCGGCGGTGAGGTCCTGGAAAATTTTTACCCATTCAGCCTTACCTTCTATGGAAAAGCGATCAAGTGCCTCAGGTATGCCCAAAATTTCCGGTGAAATCATATAACCGCGCACATGACAACCGCCACGGTTGGCAGTGGCGTACTGCAACCCATGACCCATCAGGCCGCGAGGGTCATAAGCAGGCAACTCCAACTTCTTAACAGTCATGGACAGCTCGGGAGCGCCGTAAGCTGCAGCCAAACGCGCGGAACCCATGGCCAGCTTGGCACCAAAACCTTCTTTGTCGGCCATGCGCCAAACCCATTCCTCAATAGCTTCTCCGTTACCCCACTGTAGCGCCGGTCCGCCGCCTAAGTCAGCATCCTTGACATAGCCGCGCTGATACAGCTCCATAGCTGCCGCAATAGTGGCTCCGGCGGAAATAGTGTCTACACCCACTTCGTTACAGGCGTTATTTGCTTTAATAACCGCTTTTAAGTCGGAAACGCCGCAGTCACTGCCAAAAGCCCAGACTGTCTCGTATTCCGGTCCGCCGCCGCCTACCCCATCTACTTCACAGTAGCGGCCGCAGGCAATGGGACACCGAAAGCAAGGGTCCTTCTTTTTCATATATTTCTCGGCAACGGCTTCGCCTGAAATTTCTTCAGCGGTCGGGAAGACACCGTATTGAAAATTGTTAGTCGGGAAAATTCCTGCTTCGTTAATAATGTTGACCAACACGGCAGTGCCGTAAGACGGCAAACCATGTCCGGTAACACCATTTTCCTTAATTTTATTCATCGCATCTTTAACATGTTCTTTAAATTTATCCGGGTCGGCTGCTTCCACTTTTTTACTGCCACGCACAATAATAGCCTTCAAATTCTTGGCACCCATGACTGCACCTACTCCGGAGCGGCCGGCTGCGCGCCAGCGGTCATTCATAATACAGGCAATCCGGGATAGCTGTTCACCGGCAGTGCCTATATTAGCTACCCGAGCTTTAGGATCGCCAAACTCTTGCAGAAGCATATCGGTCGTTTCGTTAGTATTTTTGCCCCAGAGATGGCCGGCAGGCTTGATTTCCACCAAATCATCTTTAATACTAATGTAGACAGGTTCGGCAGCTTTGCCTTCCACTACCAACAGATCATAGCCGGCAAATTTAAGCTCAGCACCCCAGAAGCCGCCGGAATTGGATGAAGCGATGACATCATTTAGCGGTGATTTAGTCACAACCATATAACGACCGCCTGTAGGCGCAGTCGTGCCGGTCAGCGGGCCGGTAACAAAGAAAAGCTTATTTTCCGCTGAGAGAGGATCGATACCCACTGGGATTTCATCCGCCAACATCTTGCCCCCTAACCCTCTGCCGCCTATAAATTCTTTGGAAAGTTTGGCAGAAAGCTCCTCTGTGTTAATGCCTCCTGTAGTTAAGTTGACACGTAAAACTTTACCTAAAACAGATCCCATTAAACAAAACCTCCTGTCTTTTAATTAACTCCCAAGACTATTATGCAAACTTACTCCTGCCGTTCAGCCAATACACACAAATCCGGCAAGCCGCGGTACTGTTCGCTAAAATCCAAGCCATAACCGACCACAAATTCATCTGGAATCTTAAAGCCGCAGTAATCAGGCCAAATAGCTACTTTGCGGCGCTCCGGTTTATCGAGCAGCGTCACGATTTTTATTGAGGCAGGGTGCCGTGAGAGCAAATTCTCCTCGAGATATTTTAAAGTTAAACCGCTGTCGATAATATCTTCTATAATTAAACAATGCCTGTTTTCAATACTGCAGTCTAAATCTTTTAAAATTCTAACTACTCCCGACGACTCAGTGGAAGCACCATAGGATGAAACAGCCATGAAATCAATCTCGGCCGGCACAGTTAAATGGCGCATAAGATCAGCCAAAAAGATAACTGCTCCTTTAAGAACACAAATTAAAAGCAATTCTTTTCCCTCGTAGTCTTTACTGATTTGACTGCCAAGTTCAGCAATTTTTTGCTGGATTTCGCTTCTGCCCAACAATATTTTTTCAAGCTTTTTTTCCGGCAACTTAGCCACCTCTTTATTCTTTCTCTATTTTGAGATAAAGCACTTTGTCTGTTTGCGCGGTCACTTTACAGAAGTCAGCAATCTCTACTCCGCCCAACCAAACAGGCTGATGACCGCTGATAATGAGCGGAATTTGCTCCCTTTGTTTCAAAGGAATCTTTCTGTCTGCCAAAATTTTTTTTACTTTGCGGCTGCCAGGCGCGCCAAGCGGCTGCATCCTGTCTCCGGCTTCTCGGCTTCTGACCAAAAGCGGCCAAGTAATTTTTTTAAAATCAAGACATGCTTCGTTTTTGCTCAGCTGAGATAAATTCAGCTCACCGACCGACCTTACTTCGACTTTCAGCCATAACTCAAAAGAGGGAAGATATGTTAATCCAGAGCCATGGATTTCGGCAACTTCAACTGAGGCGTCTCGTTTGGGAAGAGTGCGATTAAGCGATATTCGGTTATATGCTCTTGCAGCCAGCACACCATTTGGCAAAACGGTCTGTGCTGAGGGAGAGGGATGAATGGCTAACGCCAGAACTTGCGCCACATGCCGTCTCCCTGACCTGACTGCACCGGCAGACCACAATGCCTGGCGGATAACACGCGTCTGTAGTGCTTGGGGCAATTTGTTTAACTCAATAATATCCAAGCAGATTCCGTCTGTGCTGCAGCTCTCAGTCACTGCAGAAAACGCTTCCCTACTCAGAGCATTCAATAAAGCAGCGTCCTCTGCCAGATTTTCAGCAGTATTTGCCAGCGCTCTGCGTATATGCGTGCCAAACTCTGCTTCCAAATAGGGCAGCAGATGCAGCCTGACGCGATTGCGGTAATATTCAGGCCGCATATTTGACTGATCAAAAAGCGGCGACAGTTTAAATGTTCGACAATAATTTTCTATTTCCTGCCGTGACAGATAATACAATGGTCGGACCACTTCAATGCCGTGTTCCAGCGTGCGTCTTAAGGGAATGCCCTTTAACCCATCTATGCCGCTGCCGGACAGCAGACGCATCAGCAGTGTTTCTACCCGGTCATCCCGGTGGTGGGCAGTGGCAACCCGCACGGCACCGCTAAGGCGTGCAATCTCTGAGAACACATTGTAACGAGCTCTTCTAGCCGCCTCCTGCAAAGAACAGCCCATTTGCGCCTGCAGTTTTTTCACTTTAACGCGGCGAACGGTAATGGGCAAACCTAAGCGGATTGCCTCTTTTTTGACGCTGACCGCTTCTGCAGAGGCCTCCGGCCGCAGCCCATGATGGATATGTACCACATGCAAAGAAATGTCAAGTGATTCTGACATACTATGCAAAATATGCAGCAGACAAAGAGAATCTGCCCCCCCGGAAACAGCCACCAGCACCTTCTGACCGGCTAAGAATAAACTGTTTTCCTTTATAGTTCTTTCTACCCGTTCCCGCAAGAGACTCCCTCCTGTTCACACCTATTCTTCTTCTTGTTCGGACGAAAAATTCCTGCAGGGAGATGTACGCCTTTCTCTTGTCCTCCCCTCACCCTATATTCTGCAAAAAAAGATGCTTCGCGTTTTCTATCAACTGACGCGTCTTGCAGGGCGGGTTTGAAACCCGCCCGAAAAGGAGTCGTCCTGCGACACCCCCCATTACGTCGGAAATAATATATTTTCCTTGTACAAAAATTCCCCTCCCCTGGAGGGGTGCCCGCAAGGGCGGGGTGGTCGTGCGGACGAGTGGGACAAATCACCTGTCCCCCTGCTACACAAAAATTCCCCTCCCCTGGAGGGGTGCCCGCAAGGGCGGGGTGGTCGCATACCTCCTCAACAAACTCTCAAAACACAAGCCTCTAAAATACAGAAACTCCATCGTAGCTAACCACCCCGGCGCTCTGCGCCACCCCTCCACAGGAGGGGAATTATCTAGATCGAAGCAACTGGGTGAGTATGCAATACCTAAAAAAGACGCTCCGTGTTTTGATATAATTTCCCAGCACAAAAAAAAAGCACTCCGTGAAAGGAGGCTTTTGAATGAAGAAACTATTTTGAAACGAAATCGCGAATTTTATGTTTTAAGCGTTTAGCGCGACAGACCAACACGGTGAGATCATCCCTTAGTTCAGCCTGATTTGAGAGATGCCTTGCCTGATGGATGATTTCATCAGCCAATACCTGAGGATGCATTGAAACCTGACCTGCCAAATAATCTTTCAGCCAGTCCGGCTGTGCAGGCAATACTTCATGGATTCCGTCTGTCACCATCACAATCAGCACATCATTTTCCAACTGGACAAGCACCGGTTTCAACTCCACATCATCGAGAATACCCAGCGGCACAGAAGGACTTTTGATTTCCCTTACCCTGTTCTGCAGACGAAAATAACTGGGGGCAGCTCCTATTTTTAAAAATTCAGCCTCTCCATTTTCCGCGTCTACCACCAATAGATCAAGAGTTGCAAAACTTTCTGTTTGAGAGCGCAGCTGTAAAATGGTATTAACTGTGCGTACCACTGCGTCTTTACGGAAACCAGCCAACAGCAGTTGTTCCACCAACTGGACGGCGGAACGGCTTTCCTGTTGAGCTCGGCTGCCATTTCCCATGCCATCGCTCAAAATAAACGCTTGTTTCCCGTCACGCAATTCCAGGTAACTATAGTAATCTCCACAAACTTCGGCATTTGCCTTGGAAGCCTGCGCCACACCGATTTCCACATGAAAGTACTGATTTCTTAGTCGTCTTTGCGCATCAAGAACACCCTCTCGCACTTCTTTTGACAGAGCAAACATAATTTGCGACAAGCCTGCAAGTTGCATAGTTACCAGTGTCCGCCCGCCTTCAATTTGTTTATTGCAACTCTGCTGATAAGCTTCCATTTTATAATAGAGACTGACTGTATGGAAAAATTCCGCCTTTTTCTTGCAGATTTTCTGGAAAAACTCCGGAGTTTTCGCTTCTTTAGTATTGTCCTTACTTTCCAATTCAGCAAGAACGCAGAGCAGAGCATTATAAGTGCGCTGTAAATCTTTTTCCCAACAACGCCTGCGCGAAGGGCAATATTTGCACACCTTCTCCACGACGGCTTCCACCAACCCTGCCAGCGGCAAAGCGGTTTCTTTTTCAATTGTTGATGTCTGCTGAAATGCTGAGGACAGTTCTCTAAAAACTAGAGCATAATCTTTAATGCGATTTGCTGTCAGTTCTCGGATTTTTTTCGCCTCATCTTCAGCAATATTCGGCAAAAATGAAGCCGGCATTTGAATTCTCAGAGGAAGAAAGGACGCAAGAAAAAAAAGTGTAAGAGCTGCGGCAGAAACGGCGCTTTCAAAGGCGACTGATTCTCGGCCGCCAACATAAAGAGAAAACGAAACGGCTGCCAGAAAAAAGCCGCCGGCACTTGCAAACCTGCCATAAAGACGGAAAAGTCCTGCAAAAAAGCCGGCAAAGGTCAGCATGCCTAACCAGGCAAAGCTCGCCCCCTGAATGCCGATAAGAAATCCTAAGAGAGCACCGGCAGCGGCGCCCATGCCGGGACCAAGGGCAAAGGCCGCCCAGAGTACAATAACCCGCGAAATTACGGCGGCAAGCGGCAGCAGCACTGATCCCCCCTGCACAAGGGACAACAACAATAGGCCGGCAAAGACTACCCAGGAAGTGATTCCCTCCACATTCCTGTCGCAGGTTAGCTGAGGACGGGGACAAGCATGCACTTGAAAAAATACTGCGGCTGCAAACATGGCAATTGTTGCTTCCAGAGCAAGCAGCAAAAGATCATATGGATAAAAGTTGTTCAACCATAATCGCAGCAGTGAGCCAAGGAAAAGAGCCGTTCCTACGGCCACCGACAACGGTAAGCGGGGCTTGTCCAATCGATAGTGTAACAAATAAAATATGGCAGAGGAGAGCACCAGCCCTATTCCGGCGATCAACTCCCTAGCCTGCACGACTGCTGCCGTCATTATTATGCCATAAAGCATCATTCGTCGGTATTCACCCCGCGAAGCCACTGCCCAGTATGCCAAACCAAACGGAGCCAGTTCTCCCATCAGATTAAGGCGCGCAAGCAAAACTAACGCCAGCAAAGCACCCGCCGTCTCCCAGGTTGCCAGCTCCGCAGGAAACTCCATTCTGCGTGTACGCACTGTTGATTTTACTGCTCTGCGCTCAACTCTGCTCACTCTCAGATACGGTTCAATTGCTGAAATGCGTTCCGGCACTGAAAATCCCCCTTCATCTTCCGCCTTCTCCATATTATAAGGCGGATAAGCTTAGGAATTTGTCAGAGCAGCGCAGTTGAATAGAAAAATATTTCGACAAATTATCAGTCATTTATTGCCAACATAATTTGTTTCGCCAGACTCTGATCAAGAGCCACTTTGCTATGACCAACCTGCAAGAGGAAGCTGGGTCGACAACGAATAACCCGGATTTGCACCCCCGGAACAAGTCCCATGCTCAGCAATTTTCGCAGGATTGCATAATTTCCGGTAACTAACGAGACAATTTTGCCTGTCTCGCCGGCGGGGCAGCCGTCAAGTGAGACTATATTTTGCATCACCCCACCTCCTTTACCACGCCGGCAAGGCGAGAGCCAACCGCAGCAAGAGGGCTGTGGCATATGCTGTCATAGTCACCAGAAGGACAATTGCCGCTGCCATCGGCACACCACGCTCCCTCACGATCATAGTCAACTGCGCTAAACAAGGCAAAAAAAGTGTCAAAGCAACAGCCGCCACCAACATTTGCTCGCCGCTTAAACTCTCGCTGCGGTAAAGAACATATAGACCGGCCGCTCCGTAATCACGACGAAAAAACCCGTAGAGGAAAACAAGTGACACTTCCGGCGGCAGCCCCAGCAAGCCAACCGGCGGCACCAGAACTGCGACTAAGCTGTCAAGCAACCCGGTCTCGGTTAATAACCAGAGCAGTAGACTAATCAATACAAAGACCGGAACAATTTCCATAAAATACGAGCGCATGCGGGCGATGCTTTTTGTTAAAACAGCCCTCGGCCTAGGCGTCCGCAATGGCGGCAACTCCATAAAAAATGCTGCCCGCTCGCCGGGAAGCAGGATATTAAGCAGTGAACCGGCGACAATAAAGACAAAGAAGACAACTAAACACCAAATCAAGAGAAGCAATGGAGCACCGCTTAATATTGCCAGCAATAGCCCTAACTGTGCCGAACAGGGAATTGCCAAAGCCAGCAAAAAAGTGGCGGCAATCCGTTCACGCTTACACTCCAACGTCCTTGTTGCAACCACAGCCATTGTGCCGCAACCAAACCCTAGGGTGAGCGGAATAATCGCACGCCCGTTCAGACCGATTTTTTTCAGCAGCCCGTCAGCCCAATACGCAAGGCGCGGCAGATAGCCGCTATCTTCCAGGAAGGCAAAAGCGAAAAAGAATGTTCCTACCATCGGCATGATAATGCCAAAAGCATAACTAAACCCCATAGTAAGAATACCAAAATCGCCTGCCAGCAGCTCGCGTACCGACAGCCAAGGGAGATAAGCAATCCAGGCTGTAAGCCGGGGAATAATGATTTCAGCAAAGAGAACTCCTTCAAACAAGTCTACCAGGGTCCCGGCGCCAAAGCGTCCCACAAACAAATAGAATACGCCATAGATTACAGCCATACTAAACAGTAAGCCTGCAAAAGGATGCAATGTGAGCCTATCCAACCAAGTCTCTCGCTGCAAATCGCCGCTGCTATAAATTCCCTCCAGAATTTTATCTGCCGTTTGCCTGCGTTGCAAGGCAGAAGCCATAAATTTCTGCTCTTCTTCTTGAAATGTTGCCGACCGGCAGAGTGGACGAGCTATTGAACTGCTGTTTAATTGCTTTGCGATTTGGCGTCTGAGGACATCGACACCCCACCCATGGACAAACGCCGCCTCAACTACTGCAATACCGAGCCTTGAAGCTAATTCCCGACGCTTTATATGCACGCCCAGCCTTTTAGCTTCGTCCAACATATTCAGCACCAAAATAACATGAAAGCCGCAAGCTTGTAGTTCCAATGTCAACGGCAGCATGCGTGGCAAATTTTTAGCATCTACCACATGAACTACTACAGCCGGCTTTTTCTCCAGCAACAATTTTCTTGTAATTGCTTCTTCTGCCGTTAAAGGTAATAGACTGTATATACCGGGGCTATCATACACTCTAACCTGCTTACCCTCTATGTAGCTTATGCCGTGAGATACTTCCACGGTAGTTCCCGGATAATTGGAAACTGTCGCATAGTTTCCGGTTAACTGACAGAATAAAACACTTTTGCCCACATTGGGATTCCCTACCAGCACAACTGCTTTCACTGAAATCCCGCCTCTCTGCATGAACAAGCGTCCACCAAGCCTCCTCAGATAGATATGCAGAAAAAGAGGCTGTCTATGCAGAAAAATCTTTTCCGCATAGACAGCCTCGCTTAGCACAGAATATAGATGAATCGTTTAAGAAAGGATGCGGTACATTGTCCCTCTTTGCTCTTTTACTGGCATTTATTGCCGGTGTCTTTATGGCCATACAAGGATCCATAAACACTGGCCTTGGCAAAATTATCGGCTTACTGGAATCTACATTTATCGTCCAATTGGTAGGACTGGCTACAGTACTTATTCCGCTCTTCCTGCTTCGGCTGGGAAAAGGAAATTTGAGCAGATACCAAGAAGTCCCCTGGTATCTTTATTTGGGAGGCTCTATTGGGGTGATTATCCTTTATGCAGTAGTCGCCAGTATTTCCCGCTTGGGCGTTGCCACAGCGACTACTGCTATTATCGTCGGGCAAGTAGGGACAGCAGTATTGATTGACCACTTCGGCTTTTTCGGACTGGAGAAAATACCTTTTACCTGGCCTAAAGTAGCGGGATTGGCGTTACTCGCGCTGGGCGCCAAACTTATGCTTCTTCGCTAAGGTGATAAAGACTGCCAAGCAAAATATCTCCCTCGGAAACAAGCAATGATGATTGACCGCTCATTGCTAATATTAAATCGACCACGAGAGTACCGGCAGGCAAAATAACCGCCCGCTCCTGTTGAACACCGGGCAATCGTGCAAGTTCCGCACATGGCAAGCTAAGCATAGCTGCCAACAGGCGACGCACTGTTAACCGTGACAAGTTATAGCCATGCACTCGCTCAACAACATATTCTCTCATTTCCATCGCCATCGCGGCTAAACTTGTTACAGTCCCACCCACACCGACGAGTGGTTTAGACGGCAAACAACATCCGGCAAGCTGTTGCCTGATAAATGACTGTGCTGCCTCCACTTCCGCAGCTTTGGGAGGGTCATGGGCAAAAAAAAGTTCACTAAGATAAACAGCGCCTATCTTTTGACTGCACGACACAAGCCGATCAGCTTGACTCCAGATAATTTCACAGGAACCGCCGCCCAAATCAAAAACAACGGCGTCTGTCACTGATGACAAACTTAGCGTTGCGCCGGTATAACTGTAGACTGCCTCAATCTCATGCGGCAAAATGTTCACAGTAACCCCAAATTCATTTTGTATCTGCTCAGCAAAAATGGCACCATCCTGCGCTTCCCGCATGGCGCTGGTGCCAACAATTATCATTTTTTCTGTTGCCAGACTTTTGGCAATCGCCATAAACAGTCTGATTGCCTCTAATGTCCTCTTTTTTCCCTCTGTCGACAAAAATCCGGTTGACAAAAGACCCGCCCCTAGACGAGTCGTCACCAACCGGCGAGCCAAAGGGAAAAATGTATCACCTTTTCTAACGGCTGCAAGCAACCGCACCGAATTAGTACCGATGTCAATGACTGTCCCAATCACAAGCTAGTCCCATTTACATATTGGCACGGAACGATGAACCTTTTCCGCCCCTTTTTGATTCGGTGTTGCGTTTTAAATCAAGCAACCGCTCATCGCTGTCTTTTAAAAACTTATTTAGCTTATCCTCAAAAGACATTCGGGAAGCCTTACTTTGGGAGCCACGCCCCCCACTGCTGTTTGCCTGTTTAATAGAAAGGCCAATCTTGCCGTTACCATCCACAGAAAGGATTTTTACCTTGACTTTATCCTTTTTCTGCAAATGCTCATTAATATCTTTTACATAAGAATCCGCCACCTCGGAAATGTGCACCAGGCCGGTTTCTCCATTCGACAACTGAACAAAAGCCCCGAAGTGAGTAATGCCTGTCACCACCCCTTCCACAATGGCGCCTACCACTAAAGACATACGAACACAATTCCCCCTTGTTGTACTATCTACCATAATTATATTCTGTTTCGGCAGTTTGTCAAGAAAGAGAGCGATTAGCCGATTATAGGTTGTCCTATTCGCGAAAAAGAAACAATAATTCTCCGGAGCGAACCATGCCAAGTTCTTCGCGAGCCATTTTCTCCAGATAAGCCGGCGAGTGAAGCTGTTCGATCTGTCTCTGCATTTCCTCGTTTTGCAAACGCACTACCTGAATTTCCTCTTCAATTGAAGACAATGTGCGACGCATTTGCAGAAGCCTAAACGATTGCGTGATAAACATGAAGACAAAATAAAGGATTAAAAGAGCAATTAATCCTTTTGAAAACTTATTTCCGGCGCTTGAACGTTGCCTCGCCCCCGGCAAATAAGCTAGTTTCTTGTTTTGAATAACCTGTTTTGCTTTCATCCGCATGCCCCTTTTATCACTAGCCTATAAAATTTCATTCGCGCCCTGGACATGCTATTCCTTCTTTTCCTTGAAAATATCTCTTGTCTTTTTTTTTATCCGAGCTAATAATAAACTGATTTTTCTGTAGATCATCAAAAAGGGACGGATAAGACTCGAAACGAAAACAATAAGCAGGGAGAAAGTTTTTAGCAGCAGCCTTGAAACATGTCTGCTAAAGAGAAGCATGTAAATAAGGATTCCGCCACCTAACCCGATGAACACATATGCTCGGACTTCACCCCAGTTGTTGACTAACAAGGCAATGAAAACAAGCAGTGTCATTGTCAAGCAAAACAGGAGGTCGACAAAAAAATGAGCGCCTCGGGAAAGCCTGATAAATTTCCTGCCTGTCATCATAAAATCGTAAATTATCCCTATTAGAATGCCTAGCCCTACAGTCAACACAAACGTTTGCAACTGCTCGCTAATAAAACTGTCCTGCACCTGCTTCCCTCCGTTTACTTAAAAAGCCGCTCAAAGAGGCCTTTGCCGCGGTCACGGAAGCGCTTATCATCAGAGTAAGCCAACTCCAGGATCAAGCCTTCAATAGCCAGTTCTCCTTTTTCTAAGTTCAACTGCTTGATATGCAGCTCCTCACCACGGACAGCCAAAATTCCTTGTTCTGTCTCTAAAATTACTTCCTCATCATCAAAGCTGTCCACATGCAATACTCCTGTCACATCCATGCTCTCCCTGTTTTGAATAATTAGCCTATGCAGGATTGAGTTCTTTTGATAGTTGTGCTCCAATTTCCTCTCCTCCTTCTTGCGCACTTAACAGCCTTTATTCCATAACTATGAATTGAACAGAATATTAGACCATAAAAAAGACGCTTCGCGTTTTCTATCAACTGACGCGTCTTTTTTATCCGCTAGGGGCTGCCAGCCCTGAGCACCCCGCAAGAGTAAGGGGGCACACCCCCTTACAAACCCCCAAGCATAGGATCGTAGCTTCCCTGAAAGATATAATTTCCTATGCTAAAATAACGAGGCAGCGCCCTCCCGCGCCGCCTCGTTATTAATCAGCTTTGCTGCTTATTCCCACATTCTGACTATTTCAACATTTCTGTAATAATATTTAGCGATTTCTGCGGCGCTGCTGCCTTTCTCGGCAAGTCCTTTGGCACCCCACTGGCACATACCCACACCATGCCCATAACCGGTGCCTGACATCACCAAGTTGTTGCCCTCAATCTTCAGGCGGTTAATAAAAGTAGAACGCATTACTGTACTGCCTAATGCTAAGCGAAGTTCCGGTGCGGAGACTTCCAGGTCATTGACTCTAAAACGGGTTACACGACCGGACGGTCCTTTTTGGGCGATTTCCACCTTAGTAACCCTGCCTGGATCCCGCCCGACAATCTGCCTTGTTGCAGTGCGAATACGGTAGAGAGGAAAACTGGCGGTAAAATTTTTTTCTTCTTGGGGAATCACAGCTCCTGCCATACTATCGACTATCTGGATATATGGCGGATTCGGTCCCTTAAAACCCAACCCTTCCCTTGCCAATGCAGTCCTCGGTCCGGCATAGGCATGAAACCAAGCTCGGATATAGCGATTGTTATGAACAAGCACCTGCCCCCTTGTTTTTTCGACAGCCGCCCGTACATTTTCGTTTATTCGGGCAGCATCATAGGCTTGAAACTCTTTAATATCAGTCGAAGCGTGAGCATTACGCTGCGGAACACCACCAAACTCCTCAATTTTATGCAATGTAAAGGTACGAGCAATAATTGCCTGAGCTGCCAGCGCTTCTACCGGCCAATCAGGATCCATTTCAGCAGCTACCACACCCTGCAGATATTCCTCCATGTTCATAGTACGGATTTGATTGCGCTCTGCAATAAATACACGCAGCTTTGGTTCCTGATTAGCTCCTTGGCTTATCTCTGCGGGAATGGCAGGCAAAGATGCCTTCCGCTGTTGCTCTGCTTTAGGTTGCCCAAAGGGTGCAGGCGTCAATTCAGGTTGACGGCGAAATGGACAACCGCTAAAAAAAATCAACATAGCAACGAGCGATAGCCCAACTAACAACTGTTTTTTAGACACCAATTTTTTAGCCTCCTTAAAATATTCGCTTACTGTTAGTATTCTAAGGAAAGCTGAAAATATAAGCACATACCCAAAGATAAAAAGACAGACGGAAAGAATCCTCTCCGTCCGGTTTTTATTTTAGGGCACTTTGCAGCCCTATTTAGAGCTTACTTGATAACGAAGTTACTTTACATTATCTTTCAGCGCTTTACCCGCCTTAAAGACAGGCACTTTAACTGCCGGTATTGTGATAGCATCTCCGGTAGCCGGATTGCGACCTTCGCGAGCTTTACGCTCACGCACATCAAAAGTGCCAAAACCGATTATCTGTACCTTGTCACCTTGAGCTAACGCAGCACTGATTCCCTCAAATACTTCGTTTACCACTTTCTCTGTGTCTTTTTTTGTCAATTCCGCCTTTTCTGCTACGACACTGATAAGTTCAGACTTGTTCACAAAAATTACCTCCTATAGCCTTGTTATGTACCAAGAACACTTTTATGCCTATTCGCTAAAGTTTTTGTAAATCCTTCCTAAAATAAAGGATTTTTTAGGCATTTGTACGTTTTTTTGCCTCATCCCACCATTCGTCCAGCTTTGACAAGGAATATGCTGAAATCTCTCCTCCCTCGGCCCGTGCTTTCTCCTCCACATAACGCAGGCGGGTATAAAACTTTTGAATACTGCCGGATAAAGCTTGTTCAGCATCTACGTTAAGAAAACGTGAAAGATTTACGGCCGCGAAGAGCAAATCACCCAGTTCTTCTCCTATTTTGGCCTCTTGCTGTTCATTATATGCATCTTTTAATTCTTTTAACTCCTCTGCCAATTTACTCCATGCGCCGGTTGCATCAGGCCAATCAAAACCCACGCTGGAAGCTTGGCGTTGCAGCTTTTGTGCTCTAAGCAATGCCGGCAAGTACGCTTCCACCGTAAAAAGGGACTTCCGCTCTTTTTTCTCTGCTTTTTTAAGCTGTTGCCAACTACTTACAACCTCAGAGATAGTTTTGGCACTGCCGCCTGCAAAAATATGAGGATGACGCCTTAGCAGCTTTGCCGTAATTCCGGCAACAACGTCATAATATGAAAAGTTTTGGTTTTCAGTAGCCACCTGAGCATGGAATACTACCTGCAAGAGAAGATCGCCCAGTTCCTCGCACAAATCGGTTGCATTCCCGCTGTTAATGGCACCAAGCACTTCATAAGCTTCTTCCAGCAGATACGGCTTCAGGCTTTCGTGAGTTTGCTCCCTGTCCCATGGGCAGCCGTCCTCGCCGCGCAACTGACGCATTAAACGCAACAAGTCTTGTGTCCCGTATGTAGCAATCGGCGGCAGATAAAATGAAGTGAGATGATCCGTAAAAGGAACTCTGTCCATTTCATAAAGCGGGACAGTTGCAATTCTTTTGCCGGCAGAAAGCCCGGCGGCGCGCACTGCAGTAACCCTATGTTCCTCGGGATAGAGCACCATCAGCTGTAACTTAACCCTGGAAGCAATTTGCCGGTTATATGCCTGGATAATCAAGACATGCTTGTCCGGATTATCCAGAAGCTTGTCCGGCTCAAGCGCATCAAGCACAACCAACCCCGCTTCCCGCGGCAAATTTAATTCACTACTGATTGCTTCGACAAAAGAAACGGCAGGGAGAGCTCGACAAGCGATCCCTGCAAAAGGCGCCTTCTTTAAAATAATCTCCACCGTTCTTTCCGCAAAAAAAGGACTGCCGGGAACTGCATAGACTACTTCACGATGCTTAAGCGCCGCATTTAGGACATAAAAAGCAATCTTTCTATATGTCTCGTCAAAGGTTCGAGATTTTTCATAGAAGAAATCCAGTGTTTTATATGGAATGTCATGCCGGTCGAGAATAGCAACGGCGGGATGCCTTGCCGTCCTGACATAAACATGCTTAACTTTTTTTAGTAAACGCAGAGAACGCATTGTCAATGCTTGTGGGTCACCGGGACCAAGTCCCACAAAATATACTTTTTTCATGCTTTAGCCTCGCAATAAATGTAATTTTTCCAACAAATTTGCCAGCGGCTCTCCGATTCGCGGCAAAAGCAACAGCTCGCTGCGGCGTACTCCGCCCAACAGCAAAAAAAACAAGCCGAAAACTAAAGCGCCGACAAACACAGAACCCAACGTAGCAACCTTCTCAGCTAACGACAATCCAAGTATAGTGTGGAGTGAGGCTAGGCGCGGATGCACCGTCAAAACTGCGGCAGCCATGCCAAGAGAAGCGAAAAGTGGCTTGATAATCAGTTCCAGCGGTCGCAGAGGCATCCCTGTAAGCAGATAGACACGATATAGATTTAACAGTGCCGCCACACCAAAGCCGGCTACAGTACCCATCGCTGCACCGCTAATATTTAATGCCGGCAATGCGGTAAGATACCAAGTCAGAATTGTTTTCACGGCTGCACCCCAAAGCATACTCGTAACCGGAATCATGGTACGACCCAACCCTTGAAGAATAGCTGAAGTAACTTGAAAGAGCGTCAGGAAGACAACGCAGAGCGATAATACTGCCAGCACCCTGCCTGCTTCCGCATTCTGAAATAAAAGAGAAGTGATTGGTTCAGCCAGCAAAAACAAACCGAATGTCGAAGGCAGTGCCAAAAGAAGCGTCAAACGCACTGCAAGATAGGAGCGCTCCTGAATCAATTTGCTTTTTTTGAGCGCCAATGCTTCTGAAATTGCCGGCACAAGGGAAATCGCAAGAGCCACCGTTACAATGGTGGGAATATTGACCAGCGGGCTGGCCATGCCGGTGAGTTGCCCATAGAGAGCTGTGGCGCGGCTTGTGTCCAACCCTGCATCGTGCAATCGCTGTGGCACAAGAAATAAGTCTACTATGGCAATTAGCGGCATCACCAAGCTACCCAGAGTTATGGGCACAGCTAGCGTAACGATTCTGGGGATAATTTTATCTGCTTTTTCCCGATCCGTAACACGCTGTGAGTGCAGTTTGCCGATGAATTCTTTGCGCTGGCGCAGCGAAACTACTAACAGCAGCGCCAAACCGCAAAAGGCTCCGGCGGCAGCACCGAAACTGGCTCCGGCGGCAGCAAATTCCAAACCTCTAGGCAAAAAAAGAGCGGCCAAAAGCAGCGCGCTAGCCACACGTCCGACTTGTTCAACAATTTGTGAAAACGCGGTAGGCATCATTTGCTGCTGTCCCTGAAAAAAACCGCGATATGCCGACATTACCGTAACAAGCAATATCGCCGGAGAAATGCTAACCAAAGAATAATAAGCACGTGTATCCTGTGTAATCACTCTGGCAATAAAGTCAGCGCTAAAATAGAGGCCAAGAGAAACAACCAGTCCCGATATACCCAGCAAGGTCAAGGCGACACGAAAAATCTTATAGGCTCCCCGGTAATTTCCATAAGCTAAATTCTCAGCCACCAACTTAGAAATAGCGATGGGAACACCGGCAGTAGAAACGGCCAACAATGAAACATAAACCGGGTAAGCCATCTGGAAAAGGCCCATGCCCTCGTCACCAATCAGCACCGCCAGAAAAATTCTAAAAAAGGCTCCCACAAAACGCGCAGAAGCACCGGCAAGCGTTAAAATAGCCGCTCCTTTAACAAAAGACTGTCTCTTCAAGCTCTCACCTCTGGACAGCAAACTTCAACTTAGCAATTTCACTATATTATAGCATATATTTATTTTGAATAAACAGAACAGTTCGCGAGTTAAAACCTTACTTTTGCAGTTGTGTATAATCTTTTTTAACCAAACTGAAATATACTTACCGGCTGAATTAAGTATAATGGAGAAAAAGTTACTTGCAAGGAGGCTTTCACGTGCTAAGAATAAGGAAAGGCATGATGTTGGCGATATTTTGCGTCATCTTAACTGTGGCCGGATGCGACCGCAAAGCGGCACCCGAACCGATCCCGGACAACGGCAATAATCAGCCAGTTGAGAAAATCCGGCCCGCATCGTTGGTCATCGGTACGGCATCTCTAGGCGGTACCTATCATGTATACGGCAGGGCTTGGGCAGCTTTGGCAGAGGAAGCCCTGGGAATACCGGTCAGGGTAGAGGAAACGGGCGGGCCAATCCACAACTTGATTTTTGTCCATCACGGTTATTTTATGTTGGGTATGACCACGTTGGGTCCCGCATATGAAGCATGGTTCGGCAGAGAAGACTGGACCCGTGGTCGGGAGCACAGGGACATCCGTGCCCTCTTCCCCATGTTTAATACTTATTTCCATTGGCTTGCGGACAGGGACAGCGGCATAAGAACGCTGCGCGACATGCACGGGAAACGCGTCGGCAGCGGCCCTCCCGGAGGGACGATTGGCACTGCCGGCCCGCGAATCTTTAGTCTGTTGGGCATTGCTCCCACTTTGGAGCACGGCGGCATCGGCGAATTGGTAGCGATGCAAGCTAGAGGTCAGTTGGATGCCAACGGTATTGCCGCCGGTATCCCCGTACCCTCGTTCCGTGATTACGAAGAGGCAAAAGGATCAGAAAATGTGGTTTTTATCGGCGTTGAGGGCGAGGAGAGGGAACTTATAAAAACAACATGGCCCTATTTTACCGATGCCTTAATTCCGGCCGGCACGTATAAAGCCCTGAAAAACGATTTGCAGACTTTCGGTGTATGGAATGTGGCCATCGCCAGCAAATTCCTGGATGACCAGATGGCTTATGAACTGGTGAAAGCAGTGATGGAGAACAACGAATATATGGTGACGCAACACGCTGCAGCTAAAGAAACGCTTGTCCAAAATTTAAACAATATCTATATCATCCCTTTGCATCCGGGCGCCATTCGTTACTACAAAGAGCAAGGCATTGAAATACCCGAACATCTGCTTCCCCCCGAGTATCAACAAACAGAAGGCGGTTCAAATTAAAACGATACCGAAGAAGCGCTGCAAAACAGCCAGAACGATATGAATGAAAGCAAACCAGGAGCCAATAATCGCTAGGCGGTGATGCCAACGCCCTCTTGCGATTTTTTTATATTTGCGCTGCAGGAAAACGGCTGCCAGTGCGGCACCAATAAAAAGCGCCGCAAAAATGCCGTTCAATAAGAGCATGCTCAAATTAAAAACCATCAGCCTGCGGGGTGGAGAATCGGTAGGCTCATCTTCTCCAGGCCAACGGTAATTCTCCTGACGAAATGCCTCGCCAAAGGGAGCGAGGGCGGTAAAGCCTGGCTGGTGGCAAGTTGCGCAAGGCTGGCCTACCCGCTCGGCAAAGACAGGCCAGCCTTGCGCAACTCGCAAAGGCAGCAATAAAACACCTATGATAACCACAACTTGCAGCGTACGCATGAACTCCCTCCAATGCAACGGCAGTTGCATAAAATTATATCGGAAAAATCTGCCTGCGCATAGGACTAATTGTTCTTATCGTATGAAAAAGAGGCTACGCGTTTTCTATCAGCTGACGCGTCTTGCAGGACGGCTTTCAAACCCGCCCGAAAAGGAGTCGCCTTGCAACATCCATCATTGCGTTGGAAACTATAAAATTTCCTACTACAAAAATTCCCCTCCCTTGGAGGGGTGCCCGTAAGGGCGGGGTGGTCGCATACCGCCTCAACAAACTCACAGAATACAAGCCTCAAAAAGGCAGAAACTCCACAGGAGGTAACCACCCCGGCGCTTTGCGCCACCCCTCCACAGGAGGGGAATAATTTTCTTTCAGTGAACTGCAGACTATCAGAATGCTGGAGCGAGCGTTAAGTGAAAGCAACGATCAGCGAACCACGATTCACAGCTTTAAAACATGCCAACGGTTCATTTGCAATCTGCCCGGAGATTTTGGCATGTTAGCAAGAATTGCGCTTCGCAGCTGGGTAAGGAGGCAATACCTAAAAAACTCTCCGTATTTTGAGATAATTTCCTGGCATGAGAAATGATCATTTCCCATGCTTCTTTTGCGTCAATAAAAAATGCATAGCCGCAAGGGGTAGGAAAAACAGAGAAGCAGCAACCACAGTTACTGCTTCCTCTCTAATTAAGTTTAATTACTCGCGTGAATAACATTACGGCTCCATCTGTTTAGCCAAAAATCCTGCCGCAGTTTCCACAAGTTTTAACTCAAGATCGCTCATTTTCGCATCCTTTTCTTTTGTGCCAAAAAGGACAACGCCGATGGGATCCCCTCCGGAAACAATCGGAGCAATCACTTCCGCAGTAAATTTTGGAGCATTTTCCTCATCCACATCTTTATAAAACTTGTGTTCCGCAGTAGAGGTGATGAGAATACTTTTACGGGTTTCCATCACTTTTTCCACCGCAGGAGAAAGTGGTTTGCCCATAAACTCCTTCTTAGGTGCACCTGCAACAGCAATAATCGTATCCCTGTCGGCGATAAGCGCAATATGTCCCATCGCTTCATAAAGAGAATCGGCATATTCCTGGGCAAAATCACCCAATTCACCAATCGGCGAGTATTTCTTTAAAATCACTTCGCCGTCTCGGTCGACAAAAATTTCTAAAGGGTCGCCCTCGCGAATCCTTAGAGTCCTGCGAATCTCCTTGGGGATAACAACACGTCCCAAGTCATCGATCCTGCGCACAATCCCTGTTGCCTTCAAGCAGACTTCCCCTCCTTTTTCTTCACATAATTACATTCTTAACCTCTAGTGATAGTATATATCGAGGGGAAATATTTTATTCACTTGAGGCAAAAAGGAAGGGTTTTTGCTTTAGAGTCTTCTCTCCACCTGAGCTTCTGCTTCAAATGTTTGCATAAATTCAGCCGCCTTTTGTGTGCCAAGGGCTCTAGCCGCATTTTGCCGGGCTTCTTCTGGGCTAAGTTCAGTACTAGGCACTCGTTTATGCAACTTAATCAAATGCCAACCGAACTGACTCTCCACAGGAGGGGAAATTTCTCCGTCATTTTCAATCTTATTGGCACCTGCCATAAATTCTTCCACAAACATCTGGTTAACCTCCGGAATATCGGCACCCAAGTAACCGCGGAAGCCCGGCTGACCTTCGTTTTTAGCCGATGGGTCTGTTGATAATTCCACCGCAAGATCACCAAAATCTTCGCCTGCCATAAGCCGCTCTCTGGCTGCCAGCGCTTCCTCTTCCGTTGCAAGCAAAATATGGCTCAACTCCAGCATCGTCGGATTTTCACCGTAGGCAGGATTTTCGGTTAAAAACTGCTGAATCTCTTCATCTGTGGCAGCGTTGATGAAGTGACCTTCCATTTTTTCGATATAGATTCCGTTGCCGATAAATGCAATTAAAGCTTCTTCGCTGATTTCAAGTTCTTGCAACCTTGCCATCATTTCTTCTTCGGATGCAAAGGCTTGACCGATCATCTGTGCCCGCGACATCTCATAGAATCCTTGCATCTCTGCCTCGGTCACAGTAATACCCAACTGTGCTGCCGCTTGCTTAAGCAACAAGTTTTCCACCATAGCATCAAGTATCTGACCCTCCAGCATGGGACGGCGGGTCTCATCACCTAACATGGGCTCCAAGTTCGGCATAAACAAACGCAAGACATTAATATACGTATCCAGTTCTCCGCGAGTAATATTTTCTCCGTTAACCTCTGCAACTACAGCCCTGGAGCCTTGGCCGCTGTAACCGACTACGGCAAAAATAACTGCTCCAAGCACTAAAGCTGCAATTAAAAATATTACACCTTTTTGTTTAAAAAGCATAAGTGCACTTCCCTTCTAATTTTGAGCATACCTCCATTATACTTGAGGACTCAAATTTTTTGCAAGTTTTTTTAGGTCGTTCAAAAATGCTAAAATGAGGGACAAACGTTCTGCACCCGACTTGGAATTGTGGCGAAGGGACAACAGAAACTGCTTGCCGGTGCTCGCGACCAACCGACCGGCGTATTTTTGGGAAATGATCCGCAGTTCATTTGCAGTAAAAGATGCTTGCGCTGTAAAACGGATTTGCAATTCACCCTTTTCTTCGCTGATGACTGAAATGTGCAGTTCCTCAGCCAACAGTCTGATGTGCGCCACACTTAACAGATTTTGCGCCGCAAAAGGCAAAGGGCCATAGCGGTCAGAAAGCTCTTCTCTTGCTTCAGCAATCTCTTCGATTTTCTCCACAGCGGCCACTTTTTGATAGAAAGCGACTTTCTGCCTTGCGTCTGCTATATAACCCGTCGGAAGGTAAGCGTCGGCCTGCACTTCAATTCTCGCAGGAACTTTCTTTACTCGTGCTTCGCCCTGGTAGGTGCGGATGGCTTCTTCCAACAGTTTAACGTATAAATCAAAACCAACCGTCATCATAAAACCATGCTGCTCCGGGCCCAGGATATTACCGGCACCACGGATTTCCAAATCACGCAACGCAATTTTAAAGCCGGAACCTAGTTCAGTGAACTCTTTGATTGCCTGCAGCCTTTTTTCTGCGATCTCCGTCAACACTTTATCTTTTTGATACGTAAGATAACAATAAGCAATCCTGTTGGAGCGGCCTACACGACCTCGCAACTGATAGAGCTGTGCCAAACCGAATTTGTCGGCGTCATGAATAACAATAGTGTTAACATTTGGGATGTCTAGACCCGCCTCAATAATAGTAGTAGAAAGCAGCACATCATATTCTCCGTGCAAAAAGCCAAGCATTACCTCTTCCAATCGGTCTTCTGCCATCTGCCCGTGCGCCACCGCCAGACGTACGCCCGGCAACAATTCTCTCAACTTGGCCGCCCATCGATCAATCGATTGTACCCGGTTATGCACAAAATATACCTGGCCTCCACGGCTCAATTCCCGTCCTACTGCTTCCCGAATTAACGTATCGGCGTACTCCAAAACATAGGTTTGAATCGGATAACGATCTTCAGGGGGCGTTTCAATCACAGATATATCCCTGACACCCACCATCGACATATGGAGTGTCCTGGGAATGGGCGTAGCCGTCATAGTCAATACATCCAAATTTTTCTTTAACATCTTTATTCGCTCTTTATGACGGACTCCAAAGCGCTGCTCTTCATCAACCACCAGAATTCCCAAATTTTTAAAGCGCACATCCCGGGAGAGCAGGCGATGAGTGCCGACTACTAAATCAATCTGCCCTTCCCGCAATCCGCAAAGAGTAGCTTTTTGTTCTGCGGCACTTTGAAAACGGCTTAGCATACCTACTGTTACAGGAAACCCTGCCAGCCTTTCTATAAAATTACGATAATGTTGCTGTGCTAAAACGGTAGTGGGGACCAAAAATGCCGCCTGCATCCCGTCCATTACCGCTTTGAAAGCTGCTCGCAAAGCGACTTCTGTCTTTCCGTAGCCCACATCTCCACAGAGGAGGCGATCCATAGGCTGTATTTTTTCCATGGCCTCCTTAACTTCTTTAATGGTCTGCAATTGATCCGGAGTTTCTTCATATGGGAAGGCTGCCTCAAAATCTTTCTGCCAGGGATGATCCGGGGAAAACTGATGGCCGGGTTCACTTTCTCTTGCAGCATAAAGAGAGAGCAGTTCTTTGGCTAATTCCTGTACAGAAGCCTGAACACGAGCTTTCGCTCTACTCCACTCACCACCGCCCAAAGCATGTAATTTTGGCTTTTTCCCTTCGACTCCGATATATTTACGCACAAGGTCAATTTGTTCTATAGGGATATAAAGCTTATCATTGCCGGCGTACTGGATATGCAGGTAATCGCGATGCATACCCCCTACGGTCAAAGTACGCAACCCCAGGTATTGCCCTATACCATGCTGTTCATGTACCACATGGTCGCCAATCTGCAGTTCCTGATAATCGCCAACCAATGTGCCCTCTTTACCTTTAATCCGTCGGCGTTTTTTCTTTTGTGGCAAAATATCCTGTTCTGTCAGCACAGCTAATTTCACTGCCGGAATTACAAAACCAGCCTCAAGTGTGCCGTGTAAAAGTGTAACAGTTCTGGGAAGAAACTCCGGCTCAGCGAGAGTGTAATGAGCGGGAATATCTTTATCAGCCAACACATCAATGATTCCTGTGCTGCGTTCGCGTGACGAGGTAAGGATTACCGTCCGATAACCCTGCCTGCGCCAATGGTTTACTTCCTCAGTAAAAATTTCCCAATGACCGAGAAAGCGCGGAACAGGCTTTGCACTAAGCGAGATAACCCGTCGGTAAGAGTGGTGAATACTGCTATGAGTAAACAATGAAAAGGCAACAAGCTGTCGGGCTGGATTAGTCAAAACTTCCTCATACGTCCATGCCGGCTCTGCCTGACTGGGAAGAATATCTCCTTGCGCCAATAGCGTGCTTTGCATCTCACTTAACCGACTAAGAAGTTGTTCCGCCGCCTGCAGGCAGCGAAGCGGATCATCCAGAAAAAGCAAAGTCTCTTTAGGAAAATAGTCTTGCAGCGATGTAGCTTTAGCGTAGAAATAAGGCAAATACTGCTCCATGCCGGGGAAATAAGCTCCCTCATTAATCAGTTCCAGATGTTCCGTCACCATTTCGCGCAGACGCTCTCCCGCTTCGGCACTAACCCGTTTGCCTGCCTGTTCGGCAAGCAGCCGCATTTCTGCCTGCAGCGCAACAGACGCATCCGCCCGCTGAACTTCGCCCACTACCATCTCCCTGGCAGGAATGACCTCCAATAATGAGACTGTTTCGCGTGAACGTTGCGACTGCAAATCAAAGGAGCGAATCGAATCTACAACGTCACCAAAAAATTCCAGCCGATAGGGATAGGATTCCCCTATCGGGAAAATATCCAAGATGCCTCCCCTGAGCGAAAGCTGACCCTGAACGTCCACAATCTCCACACGCTCATAACCTGCAGCAGTCAGTGCCAAGAGCAAAGAATCCAATGATAGCTGCTGACCACGGGAGATAGAGAAGCAGGCATTCTGCCATGGCGCAAACGGAGCCATTTTTGTCAATAATGCCGAAACGGCTGTTACAACAAAAATGTTTTTTCCGGCTGCCAGCGCCTTCAACACAGCTATTCTTTGCGCCGCTGCTTCGCCGCTGGCAGAAAGCAGTGTATACCCGTAAAGCAAATCCCGGGAAGGGAAGTAAAAAACTTCTTCTTCTTTAAAAATGGCAAGCAGGTCTTCATAAATTTTTATAGCTTGCAGCGAATCATGCGCCACTAAAAGCACAGGCCTGCCTGTTTGGATTCGCACGGCTGCCATTAAAAGATTTCTGGCACTATCATCCAAGCCATAAACCAACTGGGCTCTCGACGTGCCTTCCAAGCCGGCAAAAAGCGGCGCAAGCTGCGGGATAGACAATAGTTCAGCCGCAAGTTTTCTAAGCATTTAGTGCCCTCCCGTAGTTTTAGCCGAGAGATTAAATCTGCAGTAAAACATAAAATAGACCTTGTTTTTCACAAGGCCTCTGCAATCTATAACCGGTTGACTAATGAATTTCCGGTCCGCGCAAAAAGATAACGCCACTTTCTTCCTCCGGGCCAATGGTTTCCAGACAGTCCTCACACAAAAGGTAAATAGTCATATTCCCCGAACTGTCAATTTCTATTATATCGTCTTCCGCCTGCGCCGTCAACGCAGACACCCGGGGGCTATTTTGAGATGCTTCCACACTCGCCATTCTGCGCCCGCAGTTTCGGCAGATCCAGACAATCAGCATTTTTCACCTCTTTAGTGAACGGTGACAGCCTCCGTATATCACTTCCACCTATTATTAGCCGGATTGCCTGGATTTATGCCAACATCAAACGAGAACCGGATAAGAGCCTAATAATTTTAGCATCACCGCGTTGGCAGCGACTTGCCTGAGCGCAGCTTTTACATGAGGATCGTCAGGAGAACCGTCCAAATCCACAAAGAAGATATAATCCCCCAATTGTCGCTTTGCCGGGCGTGATTCAATCCGTGTCAAGTTTACCTCATTTGCGGCAAAGGCTTGAAGCACAGCGAATAAACTACCGGCCACATTCTTCACAGAAAATAACAGCGAAGTTTTCAATAATTCGCCCGGCATTGCCGTTCCTTTTCCTAAAACAACAAAACGTGTCTGGTTTTCACTGTCCTGGATTTCCTTCGCCAATACCCGCAGACCGTACTGATTCGCGGCATTTATGCTGCCGATGGCTGCAATGCCCGCCCCTTCACGTGCTACAAACGCAGCAGCATCCGCAGTGCTTAACAAAGGCAGCAACTGTGCATCAGGCCATTGACGGCGCAAATAACTCCTGCACTGCGCTAACGCCTGAGGGTGGGAATAGACCTTACTAATGTTTCCCGTATGCTCCGGGACTACTAACAACGCGTGGTTAATTACTAAAACCAGTTCAGCGACAATCATTAGTTGCAGCCCTGTAGTCAAAATATCTAGCGTCTCGTGGACAGAACCTTCCAAAGAATTTTCCAGCGGGACAACAGCATATTGCACCACCCCGTCCTCCACCGCATCGGCGCAGGCGGTAATAGTGGCACACGCTGTAAGCTGACATTCTTCTCCTAAAATGCCGGCAAAGCGCTTAGCCGCCTCTTCGGAGAATGTCCCTGCCGGCCCAAGATAGGCTATACTGGTTAACATGACGACACACCTCCCATTTTTTGCTTCTTCAACTTGCCGTCAACATCTTGTTTGCCGACAAAACTCATTAGTGCTTGCTGTTTTTGCCCAACAAAAAAACCCGACCCAGAAAAGGGACGGGGTATCTTCCGCGGTACCACCCAATTTAGCGCGAAGTCGCGCTCACTCAATCGCAGGTGCGGGAAAACATCACGTTTTCCGAGACCTGTCCCGGGATAACGGGAGGGATTCCCGGCTCGGCCTACTCAGCGGTTCAGCCTGCGACTCCGGAGGGAACTTGGGGCAAAACGCATCCGGGACGCTCTCAGTCAATGGCGTTCCCTCCCTGTGAGACCGTAAATGCCTTACTTTTCTCCATCACTGTCTTTTCACTTTGATGTTTGGATCTACTTTAACATGTCTTCAGCCGCTTGTAAAGGATTTTTTTTGACATTTACATTATAGCGGTTCATGGCCGCCGTGATTCCCTCTTCAATAAATAAAGCTGCTGCTTTGACTGCGTGATTTAACGTCACTGACAAAACTTCCTCCTCAGCTTGAGAAAAACTTTCCAATACATAATTTGCCACCTCGGCTGACGGAGAGCGGCCAATGCCTATTCGCATGCGCGGGAATGATTCGGTCTGTAACTGATAAATAATTGATTTTAGCCCATTATGGCCACCGCTTCCCCCCTGAGGTCTCAGACGTAATGTGCCAAGCGATAAATCCATGTCGTCATAGACGACCAATATCCTCTCAGGAGAAACACCAAAATTGCCGCAGAGAGCAGCGACTGCCAGACCGCTGTTATTCATATAAGTCATGGGCTTAGCCAGCACCACGTCACTGCCTGCGAATTGACCCTTACCCCAGTATGCCTGGTGACTCATTTTATACAAAGGAATCTTTGCAGCAATGCTGATACAGTCCACCGTGCGAAATCCCACATTATGCCTTGCAAGCAAATATTTTTGGCCGGGATTACCCAGGCCAAAAATAATAATCGTCTCCGTTTTGGTATTCCTGTTCATATCCTCTTAGTTATCCCCCTACTACATAGGCTGGCTTAGTTTCCTCAGTCGAACAGTTTAGAAACAGAGAGCTCTTCATGAATCCTGATAATAGCATCACCAATGAGCGATGCCACAGAGAGGACGCGAATCTTGTCCAACTTTTTTCCCTCAAGAGGAATAGTGTTAGTAACAATAATCTCTTTAACCGGCGCCTTTTCCAAACGCTCTAACGCCGGCCCGGATAATATCGGATGCGTACAACAGACATAGACTTCTTTTGCCCCCTGCTCCAAAAGGGCGTGAACGCCAAGCGAGATCGTTCCGGCAGTATCAATAATATCATCAATCATAATCACAGTTTTGCCCTTTACTTTACCGATAATATTCATCACTTCCGCCACGTTTGGCTCCGGTCGCCGTTTATCGATAATGGCAATCGGCAACTGCAGCCGCTCTGCCAATTCGCGGGCTCGCGTCACTCCACCCACGTCGGGCGATACGACGACTGCATCGGCAAATACCTTTTGCTGAAAATATTTTGCTAATATCGGCAGACTTTTTAAATGATCTACCGGGATATTAAAGAAACCCTGAATCTGGCCGGCATGCAAATCCATGGCAATCACACGATCTGCGCCGGCAGTAGTGAGCAAATCTGCCACTAACTTTGCTGTGATAGGATCCCTTGCTCTGGTTTTTCGATCTTGGCGCGCATAACCATAGTAAGGCAAAACAGTATTAATGCTTTTGGCCGAGGCCCTTTTCATCGCATCCATCATAATCAGCAATTCCATTAAATTCTCGTTAGCCGGACAGCTAATAGGCTGGACAATAAAAACATCGGAGCCGCGCACGCTTTCCCCGATATAAATACTAATTTCACCATCACTAAAGCGTTTCACTTCCACCTGCCCTAGGGGCACACCCACATGTTCGGCTATTTCTTCCGTCAGCTGCATATTCGCCGTACCGCTAAAGATCTGCAGTTTTCGCCCTCGATACACGCCATACCCTCCCGACTCTTAAACTTACAGAGATTGAATGTTCGCTTTTAATACGCGATCTCCTGCCTCGTTCGTCAAAAATCGTCACTCTTTCCGCTTTCAATAAAGCGGTCTGCCAGTTTATCTTTGTTTACCTGCTTTGCTCTTGCCAACGCAAGCGCTCCGGGCGGTACGTCTTTAGTGATGGTTGAGCCGGCAGCCACAAATGCGCCTTTGCCGATAGTTACCGGCGCCACCAAATTGCTATTACAACCGACAAATGCTTGGTCGCCTATTACTGTGCAGTGTTTTTCCTTTCCGTCATAATTAACTACGATAGTTCCCGCTCCAAGATTAACATGATTGCCAACTTGAGCGTCACCCACATAAGACAGGTGAGGTATCTTACAATTTTTACCGATATCTGACTTTTTAATTTCAACGAAATTGCCTATTTTTACTCCCTCACGCAACACCGTTTCAGGACGCAACTGAGCAAACGGACCTACGGTTACATTATCAGCCAGTTTACAACCACTAAGCACCGAGTGCCGCACAGTCACATTGTCGCCAAGAATACTATCTTTAATTTCTGTGTTGGGGCCGATGCTGCACCCCATACCCACTTCCACCGAACCAAGCAAGCTGGTGTTGGGAAAAAGGGTAGTGTCCGGCCCCACACGGACATCTATATCGACATAAGTAGCAGCCGGGTCTACCATGGTTACTCCGGAATTCATCAAGCGTTGGTTTATCTGTTGTCGAAGCAGGAAGGCTGCTTGAGCAAGTTGATTACGGTCATTTACACCAAGAGCATGACGATAGTCCTCCAGACAAAACGAGGATACCCTCAGTCCCTTGCCAATCAAGAGGGCAATGCAATCTGTCAGATAATATTCCCCTTGGGAATTCTTGTTGCTCAAGCGCTTAAGCACATCAAGCAGCAGCTCTGCTGCAAAAACGTACGTACCTGTATTAATTTCCGCGACTGCCTTCTCCCGGTCATCAGCATCTTTTTCTTCCACAATCTTTTCCAGCGCACCGGCGGCAGAACGGATAATCCTCCCATACCCAAAAGGATTCGGCACAAGCGCTGTAAGCACGGTAGCGGCTGCTCCTGTTCGCCTATGCTCTTTTAGCAGTTCGCCAAGCGTCTCTGAAGAAAGCAACGGCGTGTCACCACAGACCACCATTACTTCTCCCCTGCCGGAAAGCAATGGGGCTGCTTGCATTACCGCATGACCCGTTCCCAATTGTTCTTCCTGCAGCGCGTAGCGGACAGAACTACCGAATGCAGCTTTTACTTCTGCTGCACCATGGCCTATCACCACAATTTTTTCTGTACAAAGATCTTCCAGCGCGGCAAGCACATGGCCAAGCAACGGACGACCACAGATTTGATGGAGCACTTTCGGATATTTTGACTTCATCCTTTTTCCTTCGCCTGCTGCAAGAATCACGGCTGTCACTTCAGTCAATTATTTCTCCTCCTTGCCGCTCTAAAATAATTGTGCCTCACAAAAGCAACTAAATTGCCAGTTAATATTTGTCAAAGGACAAAAAAAAGGAGCTCTCTGCTCCGGAATTACGCTCCGACTAATTCCCTCTCTAGTTCTGAACCGTACGCCACAAGAACGGCTGACTGAATAATCTCACGCGTCTCTGATGTAATCGGATGAGCAATATCTTTAAATTCTCCGTCAGGCGTCCGTTTACTGGGCATGGCTACAAATAGCCCGTTATTACCTTCGATTACCCGCACGTCATGAACAACAAATTGATGCTCCAAGGTAATTGAGACAATCGCTTTCATCTTTCCGTCACTATTCATTTTCCTGATTCTAACATCGGTAACCCTCATGATATCACCGCCTTTCCCAGCCTCAGTCTGCTTCCCAGTGCTATTTCCACAAGAAGAGAAAAATTCCTGCTTCGGCTAGGAAATATTTAACAAGTCGCTAATTACAATAATTCCCTTTTTGCCAACTCCAGATCAGAAGGTTTATCTACATCGGTACCTATTTCAGGAAAGCGGGTAATCACAGCCTTCCCGCTCAAAGCAAACAAGACGGAAAAGCGTGCCTCCAGTTCAGACAGAGTAAGCATTCTAAAGATAAAGCGAAATATAAACTTACTTCCCAACAGTCCGGCCAATTTTATCGGACTTTTCCTGAGAGAAAAAACCTGCTCAAGTCGAGAAAGTGCATTATTTAAGCCAGCAGGGTTAAGTAAAAATAAATTGCCTCCTGTAAAAGTACCCTCTCGGAGTTTCACATATGTCCGTTTCACCCCGGGGAAGCGCTGTTCGTTATCTTTTTTACTCACAATCGGGTAATAAAAATCCAATTCGTAAGGCTTACATTGCTCAAGGAAACTACTTACAGCCTCGGCTTTCAAAAACGGCAGATCTGCGGCAACAATCAGAAAGTGGGCTTTAGGTTGAAGGACGGCAACGCCGTTCCGTAAATTTTCCGGCACATTACGAGCTTCAGGCACGGCGAGGATTCCATAGCACTCAATTAGAGGTGCTAACTCATTTACCGGACCTACCACCACGATTCTGCCTACTTCACCCGTCTTTTTCAGTGCCTCAAGCACATATGCCAACATCGGTTTACCATGAATCGGAATAAAAGCTTTGTTTGGCAAGCCGGTATATTCGATCAATTCTTTCTCTTTTCCGCCGCCGGCCAGAATTACGACATCAAACATCCTGTTAGCCCTCCTGTCAGTTTTAAATCGTTTCTGTCAGCCAAACCGTAGTTCCGGCAGCTAATAATGTTTGCTGCAGACTCCAAGCAGGCGCAAACGCTGTGAATAAAGCAAAGACTGTTGCGCCGCTTCCACACATTAGGGCAGCTCCCGTTTGTCCCATTTTATTCTTTAATTCTTGCACAAGTGGGTAGAGTGAAAAGGTTGAAGACTCCAAAACATTGGCAAGACGTACTGTAATTGCGCTCCGTTCAGCACTGCCAATGGCTGTAATCATCCCGTCAATATCCGGTCTTGTTTTGGTGCCCTCGAAGCGAAAATTTCGATAGACGTCGGCTGTAGACACTGGGAACCCGGGGTTTGCCAAGACAACATAAAAATGAGGACACGAAGGCAACAGAGTTACTAATTCTCCGCGGCCGGTCCCCAGCGCTGTGCCGCCGGAAAGGCAAAACGGAACATCCGATCCTAACTTTGCCGCCAAAGCGGAAAGCTCTCCTTGCTTAGGAGTCAGTCCCCATAAACGAACTAACCCACGCAACACGGCGGCGGCATTTGAACTGCCGCCCGCCAATCCCGCTGCCACAGGAATCCTTTTATTCAGACTAATGTGAACGCCTTTTGTCACTCCGTACTCAGCCTGAATCAAGCTGGCAGCCTGCCAGGCTAAGTTTCCGGCATCTAAGGGAATTTCCGTCAGATTGCATTCCAGTGAAATCTTCCCCTGACGATTCTCCGATAAGGTTATCGTATCTGACAAGGAAAGACTTTGCATAATCGTCCTAATCTCATGATAGCCATCAGGTCGTTTTGCCACTATATCCAGAATTAAGTTAATTTTGGCATAAGCCTTTTCCGTCACAATCATCTTGTACCTGCATATTTTTAACATAACAAACGTCTAATAGATTCGCTGCATATCTGCCAATTCCTTCTACGATAACGATCCGGGGAAGCCAACATCCTGGGAAGAATTTTCGATTTGCGGCAAACGCAGTGCTGTATCGGCAGCCGGCTGCACGATTTCTGCCAATACTTGCTCAAGCTTTTCATAAAATATTACAACCATATCTCCGGAATTGGCAATAGAGATTGCTTTTTTGACAGCCAAGCGCTCTTCACGTTGCAAAAAAATGCTCTCTCTGGCCATTCCTGCAGCTAAGGCGCCGCCCAGTAAGAGCTTTTCTGCCTCGCCCGGCTGTCGGCCGCGCAAATCCTGATCTTCTCTAATAATTAAATAGTCAAAACAGTGTCCTGCCGCTTTCCCCGCCAATTCGATCAGCAGATCACAACGATCTCCCGGCACACCGACCACCCCGATTACGCGACCTGCTTTCAATTTTCTTGCCAAATGCCCCAGCTTTAAAATTCCGTCGGCATTATGACCATAATCAACTAATATCCGGATACCGCCTACATGGTAAAAATTGGTTCTTCCCGGATTATCAAGGAGGGAAGTGGCAAAATCCCGCAAATACTGTCCCGCCTGTCTGGGAGCCAAGCCATATGCCCATAACGCTGCTAGCGCGGCCAGCAAATTTTCTACCTGGTGAATTGCCTTGCCACCCAAAGTTACAGCAAATTCACGAACTCGGCCCATCAGCAAAACGCGCTCTCCTTCTGCAGCCACGATGGCACCCTGCCTTACTAAAACAGCTCTGCCTCCATTGCTCAAATGACGCCTCATGAGCATGTTGTCCGCCTGCACGCTAAAGTAAATGATTTCTGCCCAACAGACTGCAGCAAAATCGTTTACATACCCATCATCCGCATTTAGGATTACTGTGCCGGTAGAATAGACTGCTTCTGCCACCAAACTCTTCACATGAGCCAACTCAGCCATAGTCTCAATCCCGTCCTGACCCAAGTGGTCTTCGCGAAGATTGCAGATTACAGCCACATCAGCTCGGTCATAACCAAGGCCGCGGCGAATAATTCCGCCACGGGCCGTTTCCAGCACAGCCACGTCAATAGCTGGGTTGGCCAAAACAGTTTCGGCGCCGGCAGGTCCTGTTAAGTCGCCTTTTTGTATCAACTGACCTTTAAAATATATACCATCGGTACAGCACAGCCCCGGGGAAAGCCCATGGCGGCGCAAGGCAAACTCTAGCATCCTTGCAGTAGTTGTTTTGCCGTTTGTCCCGGTAACACTAAATACAGGCACGCGGCAAATAGTGCCCGGCGGGAAAAGCAGCTCGACAATCTTCTGACCAACATCCCTTTTCTCACCTTGGCTCGGGTAAAGGTGCATCCGCAGACCGGGCGCAGCATTAACTTCAATAATTGCTCCGTGTTGACTTTCCGGGGGAGCACTGATATCCTGCATAATCAGATCAACTCCGGCAATTTCAAGACCGACTGCTGAAGCCGCACGTACAGCAAGCTGAGCTTGGAGCGGATGTACCAAGTCGGTAACATCGCTGGCTGTCCCACCGGTAGAAAGATTATCATTTTTTCGCAGCCAGACCTGTTGTCCCGGCTTAGGCACACAAGTAAGTGACAATCCTTGTTTTGCCAGCAAAGCTAAGGCGGCTGAATCAAGCTTAAGCTTGGTAAGCGGCTTTTCATGCCCTTCGCCGCGCAACGGATTTTTGTTTTCCTGCTGTACAAGTTGAAAAATATTCTGCAACCCATCGCCAAAAACGTGAGCCGGTATGCGTTCGGCGGCTGCTGCCAGCTCACCGCCGACAACCAACAATCTATAATGCCTGCCGGATAAATACTTTTCAATCAAAACGGTCGAACTATAAACTGCAGCAGCCTCGAATGCTTTAACAACTTCATTGTTGGAGCAAATTTCTAATGAAACGCCTTTACCCTGATTGCCGTTGTCCGGCTTTACCACTACAGGAAAGCCTAAAAATCTTGCCGCCCGACAGGCTTCATTCTTGCTGCGAACCACTATGCCCGGCGGCACCGGTAAGCCATGCTGTTCCAAAATATTCTTTGTTAACGGTTTATTACCGGCAATCTCCACAGCAATGCAGCCTGTCCCCTCACTTATGCTGGCAAAAATTCTTTTCTGATATTTTCCGGTTCCAAGACGATACAAACTGCTGCCCTCCGCCAGTTGCTGAGCCGGAATGCCGCGCCTTCGCGCCGCCTGCAGAATGGCTTCAGTACTCGGTCCCGGCAAAAATCGAAGCGCTGTCTTTCTTGCTTTGGCTACCGATTTATTAATATTAACAGTGTCACCGTTTAACGCCGCAGCAACCACACGTATAGCTGCAAGAGCCAACCCTCTGACAGCTTGACGGCAAATGTATTCACAGATGACTTCCGTTAAGTCATCATCCCTGTTCATAGTTTTCCCATACTTCGCTTCCATCCCTGCCATGCTCTGCAGCTCCAGAAAAACATGCTCAATGACATGACCTAAATATGTTCCTTCCTCAAGGCGCTCCACGAAGCCTCCCGAATAACGACGAGAGCAGAAATGTTCCGCCAGGCGCGGCAGCATTGCAAGCAAACGGGCTGCAAAAATACTATCTGTACGATATAATCTTCTCTCTCCCAAATCAAGAAGCATCTTCATCACAGGACGATGACTATATATATTTCGCCCTGCAAAAAACTGAATCTCCCTGATATTCATCTACCTGTTTCCTCCTTAGTCTCAGGCAAAAAAACATTGCGTTTGTTCAAATGGAAACAATACTGTTCGGCAAGAATATGTAAACAAATATTTGTTAATGCCAGAGGTTGGCCGGGGCGTGACTCCGAAATATTTGAATGAGCCACATTCCGTCCGTCAATTATAGTAACAGTGCCGGAACCGACCACCTCGCACACACCGTCTTCACTGATTAAAAGCGCCGTATCCTCATCTATGCCGGCACCAAGCATTTCAGGATTATATGCTACCGCAGAAAGCAATCTGCCAATACGCCCCCGTTGGGCAAAATGCTGGTCGATCACCACCTGACGCAATAAACCCAGGCCGGGTGCCATCCTAATAATCTCTTTTTTTGGAGTGGCATCATCTACTCCCCCAACTAGCATTGTTTCGCTCATAACAGATGCTCCGGCGCTTGTGCCGGCCACTACCGCTCCTCGGTCATGGGCATGGCGAAGGGCATCGCCCAATCTGCTGCCACCAAGAATTCCAGTAATCCGCAACTGATCACCGCCGGTAAAAAAAATACCGCTGCAATCAGCAACTATTTGCTTAAATTCACCATGGTTTGCTTCCTTTCTGCTTGAAACAGCCAAGATCCGCACATCATCAGCCCCAAAATCAGTGAAAATAGCGCCGTATTGTTCTCCGGCGCCCGGGTCTGTGCTGGCAGTCGACAAGATTATGATTCTTGCCTCCCGCCCGCCGCACAAACGAAAGAAACGATGTAAAATTTTGCAGTCTCCTTCCTTATCTTCCGCACCGCCTATCACTACTAAGCTTCCATTTTTTTGCCGGGTCACGCTTAAGCACCTCCGGAGAAAATCCCACACTTGATAGAATTACCACTGCCCAAGCATCCTATGCCCCCAACCAGGGGGACGGTTCTTAAAGGGATCAATCGGAAGTTTTGCGCGTAATAGGGCCCAACTGTTGGTTAGATGCCGACAGCTGGGCCTCTTGCTTTCTTGCGCAAAATTTTTGATTGTCCAGAAGAATGAAGTCGCTGAGCACTCAGCTATGGGGATTGAATCTTTTTCTTTTCCTCTTGGTTGATGCTAAACTAATGTCTTTTTACCATTTAATCCTGTTTAAAGGGTCAACAATACCTCCGACGGGCATAATTCCCCCCTCCCCCAAACAGGCATGGTAAAAGATATTTAGTTTCTGTCCTCTATGGTGAAGACCCTAAACGAATGTTGGTCAGTTTCATCTGACAATCCGGACAAAGGGTTACATCACGTTTCAATAATAGGCTGAGAACATCTACAGCTTTCAGCCCTTCAAATTTGGGTTTGCACACCGGGGACCCGGTCAGCTTTCTGCAGAGCTTTAACTTAGTCTGCTTGTTCCGGTGGGCCAAAAGTCCGTAGTAGCGGACTTTGACAAAGCCTCTTGGAAGCACATGCATCAGAAAGCGCCGTACGAATTCAACACCGGATAGGGAGATGTTTTTTGTCTTTCCGGCGTTTTTCCGGTCCCGTACGCGGAAGGTAACACGATCCTCATCCATGGTAACGACTCTGGCGTTGGAGATGGCAATGCGGTGAGTGTACCGCCCTAAATACTGAACAACAGCCTCAGGCCCCGCGAACGTTTCTTTGGCATACGAATACCACTTCTTTTCATAACAGGTATCCACTAACTGCTGAAACGCCTTGTTTTCCCGGATATGCTCCATGCTGCCAAAAAACGATAACTTGTCTTTGGCATACAACTTTTTTAGGTGATGTAAGAACTTACCCCGGAACTTTTTGGACAGAACCTTGGCAGGGATAAAAAACTTTTTGCTGCTGTTTCTCCATTGATTTGTATGTGTTAGCCCTCCGGCTAACACAACCACATGAATATGAGGATGATAATGCAAATCCTGTGCCCAGGTATGCAAGAGAGAGAAGAAACCAATCTGGGCACCAAGATACTTTTCGTCGGCAGACAGCTCCGTGAGAGTTTCGGCGACTGCTTTGTACATCAAAGGATAAAGGCGTTTTTGGTTCTGGTAAATCAGGGTGTGAAGTTCTTGAGGTACCGTAAAAACAAGATGGAAGTACGGGGCATTTAAAATATCTTGCCTGCGCTGATCCACCCAGATAACTTTGTTGACCTCCTGACACATCGGGCAATGTCGGTCTCGGCAAGAGTTGTAGTGAATAGATAAATGACCACATTCCTCACAGCCGCAAACATGGCCGCCTAAGGAAGCGGTTTTGCAGCGCTTAATTGCTGAGGCCACTTTGGCCTGTTGATGCGTAGGTTTCGCTTGTTCTAAATAGGAGTCATGGAACCTCATAAAAATATCCTGCACCGTACTCATGATGTCCGCTCTTTCTGCTCCGTGTCTAGCGGACTGCGAATACCCATCAGGCTCTTTGATGTCATGTGCAGATACATGGAAGTTGTGCTTAAGTGTTTATGCCCTAGAAGTTGCTGAATGAAAACGGGATTAGTGCCATCTTCCAGCGCATGGGTGGCAAAGCAGTGCCTTAGCGTATGGGCGGACACCTTTTTATCCAAATTCAAGTGATTTCGTAGCTTAATTATGGTGTTTTTAATGGTCTTTACGTTAATATGTTCATGGTGATTTTGCCCGGGGAAGAGCCAGTCATCCATCTGGTAAGGTAGGCCAGAGCGCTTTTCCCTGAAATATTGTCGGAGTACATGCAAAGCCGTTTCGGATAAAATCGTGTAACGGTTTGTCCCATGTTTTGCGCCATCCACTCGGATTCGCATGGTTTTGCTGCAGATGTCGCTGATTTTTAGCTTGGCAACTTCGGAAACGCGAAGGCCGCTTCCATAAAGCAGTACTAAGATGGCTTTATGTTTTACATTCTTTGTGGCGTTTAGAATGGCCAACACTTCTTCCTTGGGAAGTGTCAGGGGAAACTTTTTGATCCGTTTCATCCGGGGGACTTTCTTCGCGTTCCACTCTTTTTCTAGTACATGTGTGTAAAAAAATCGAATCGATGAGATGTAGTTGTTTATCGTACCGGGGGAGAGGCCTTTTTTTCTCTTTAGATGTAGAATGTACTGCTGAACATCGTTTTCCGTAACATTCCCTAAGCTCGTGTGCCTCTCCTGTATGAATAGAATAAAAGCAAGAATCCTTCTACGATGCGATTCCTGTGAGGACTCAGGGATCCCTCTCAACTCAAAATATAGTTCAATTTCTCCTAGGTAATCTTTCAATGGCTTTCCCTCCTGTGTAAAGTGTAATCCAGCTAATACTGTGCTCAGGAGGGCCTCTACCTGCTTGGAAAATTATCTGTTTCGTTAGCTGAGGTTGTGGTATAATCATGGAGAAAAAGTATGCTCCTTTTCTTGGCTTGTTTTGTTGTGGTGACTAAACAATACCATAGAATTGGCATACTTTTTCATTTATACAAAAATATTTGCGAAGTTGTCATTAGAAAAGCCATCGCGCAGCGATTTCGTTCTTCTGCTGGTTGGGTAAAAAAAAAAGCGCTTTACGCGCTATTCATCGTTGTGAAACACAGGCAATTCCACTGTAAAGACAGAGCCTTTGCCTGGAGTGCTTTCCGCATAGAGCTTGCCATAATGAGCTTCAATCAGCCGATAGGAAACTGTCAAGCCCAGGCCGGTTCCCTGTTCCTTGGTAGAAAAAAACGGATCGAAAATTTTCTTGAGCTGACTTTCTTCCATGCCCAGACCAGTATCACTGAACCTAACCACCGCTTTTCCTTTCTCTTCCGATGTAGAAATAGTCAGGTAACCACCATCAGGCATAGCCTGGATTGCGTTAGTAGCCAAATTCAAGAATACCTGTTTCATCTGCGCTGGGTCGACCTTGACAAGAGGCAGCTTTTTCGCATAACACTTGCGGAGTTCTACGTTTTCCAGCAAAGACTTGCTTTCGATCAATAAAAATATCTCTTCCAACACTACATGCAAATCTACTTCCCGAATCTTTGGAGCAGTCGGCTTTGTCAGGAGCAAAAATTCTTTAAGAATACTATTGGCACGATCAATCTCTTCAATCATCATCGTGCAATATTCGGCGCCTTTAGTCTCATGCTTAAATTCCTTGCTTAAGATCTGCAAAAATCCGCGCAACGTTGTAATGGGGTTGCGAATTTCGTGCGCAATGCCGGCAGCCAACTCCGCCACCAGAGAAAACTTTTCCATCTGCAAAAGCTCATTCTCCAATGCCCTTTTTTGAGTTTCATCCTGAAAAACACAGACTGCTCCGCTTAGCCCACCCTCTTCATGAAAAAGTGGCGCAGTATTTACCGAATATTCACGTGCCTCACCGGAAACTGGAATTTGCACCGAATGCTGTCTAAAATGCGTATGTTTAGTCAACGTCTCCTGCAATAGAGCCTGAAAAACTTTTGTGCCGCCGACATCCCAATCTTCCGCCACCGGCAATAATTCCTGGGCCTCTTTATTAACATATGTAATTTTACCTGCTTCATTTACGGTTAATACACCCAACCCTAAATCTGAAAATATTTCATTACGTAGTTGATTGTATTCAGTTTCCAAAAACTGATGCTTGCTTTTCAGACTTTCGAAACTGGCAACATATTTATGATAGATGTTGTTGCCGGCAAGAACTTCATTGTTCATCAAATCTATCTCAGCAGGTGTCAGCACATAGCCAACAGCTCTGTCGGCGAAAACATTCCCCGCCGCAGCCAATGCCGCCTCCGTCTCCTGCAAATAAATCACAATTTGGCAGTTGGCGGCTTTTTTAGCGATAGAATGTTCTCTGTTTACTTTACTATAAGTAAAATTGCGGGAGGCAATCCCTCCAAATAAGGCTGTCAATGCAGAGCATAATACCGGTGTTTTTAGCACAACATGACCGAATGGACATCTGTAACAGTAAATAACCACTTTTTCTTCGTCTGCTGCCTGCAACACATATTCTCCGCCGATACTCTGCGCAAATTTTAAAATCAACTCGCTAAACTGCTCAACAGTTAAATTTTCAGAATAATCAGAAGCTGAGCGGTAGCGATCTTCCAGCCGCATCCCGTATTTAATCCCGATTTTTCGCAAGAACTGTTCAGCATTATTTCCTGCCAACATTTCATTTAAAAGCACATAATCAGCCAACAACTGCAGAAAAAAATCTTCCCGCGAATCATGTATCATCGCATCGACCCCCAGAATCCAAAAATCTTAGAAAATCTTTTTCAAACGGGGTGACTCAGTAATTCCCGGTATACGACCACGTTTCGTCATGGGTTTGCCTTCCACCTCTTTAATATCCATAGTCATGTCAATTGCAGGAGCACGGGAGATAAAACTACCTACTCCAAACGCATCTACCCCGGCTTCACTTAAACGAGGTATTCTTTCTTCGTTTAAGCCTCCTGAAGCAAATATTTTTACCTGACTAAAATCAGCCTGATCCAGGCGGACGCGGATTTCCCTAACCAATTCCGGGGTAACGCCACCCCGCTCTCTCGGTGTGTCTAACCTTATTCCCGCCAGTTTTTTACCTAAAGCCTCGGCAACACGTAAAGTTTCTTCCGCCTCGTCTTTAAAAGTATCCACGAGGATAATCCGCGGATCTTCTTTTGGCATTACACTATCATAGGCTAGCGCAACTTCAACAGTATCGCCCACAATCAACACTGCTGCATGGGGCACAGTACCAACCGGTTTTTGACCGGCTAACTTTGCACCAAGGATACAACTACAACCGTCTGCTCCACCCACTATAGCAGCTCGTTCCATCACAGGTGCCACAGCAGGGTGAACATGTCTTGCCCCAAAACAATAAACTTTTTTCTCTCCGGCTATCGTTTTACAACGCCGGGCTGCTGTAGCCCAACCGCTGGCGCTGGCCAGCATGCCAAGAATTGCTGTCTCATAAATACCAAAACGGCTATATTGACCTTGAATCCGCATGACTACGTCTTTTTGCTCAAATTCTTCCCCTTCCCCCAGCGCCCATATCTTTACATCTTTATTCTTTAAAAGCTGAATGGCCTCCTCTATGCCGCATAATACACCGGGCTGACTCGCAAAGATTTCAGCGGTCACCTCAGTCTCGGATTTTCCAGCACTCCTTAAAATCTCTAGTGTACGAATAAAATAAATATCTGTGGTGGAACCGGCAAGAATTTCTTCATGTGTCGCCGAATGCACTAGCCTGTCACTCTCTATCTTTAACTCTTGAACATCCTGCAAACCGGCTAATTCTTTCACCCTTTTCCCTCCATCTGCCCAGGCACGTCGCAAGAAACTATTCGGTGTATACAAAGACAAAACCATAAGTCGTGCTTTACTATTCCACATCTTGGTTAAAATACCTCTTCCAAAGCAGAGATTAACTCTGGCTAATTCCAACTTTTATTACCTGAATGTCAGAACATCCCGTTCCTACATAGGATATTATAAAAAATACGTAAAACGGGAGAGCAGAACATGACCAAAATAGAAGTTAATCGGTTAATGAAAAAACTGACCTTTTACCAGCAAGGACAGTATTACAAAACATTTCCCATTGCCATTGGCAAACCGGCAACGCCTACACCGTTGGGTGAATATAAAGTTTATGAAAAAAATCCTCGTCCTCATCCCGGCTTAGGCACACGTTGGATGGCGTTTACTTACCAGCGCCATGGCATCCATGGCACTTTTAACCCCTGGACCATCAACACCGCCGCTACCGCAGGATGCGTTCGGATGTATAACGAGGATGTGGAAGAAATTTATCCGCTTGTCCCCATCGGCACCCCTGTGATTATTTTTGATCGTGAGGATGCGGTAAAAGTCCCTGAACACATCGGTAAAGATATCTATTATGTCCGTCCAGGAGATACGGTGGAAACTATTGCGCGCCGCTTCAAGATAACGCCGGAACAACTGATTCAGTTTAATAAAATTAAACACCCGCGCTACCTTCATCCCGGCAAAATGCTTCTCATTCCAATATTCGAAGAGCGTCAGGCAAAATAGCCTGACGCTCCTTTTAACTGCTTTTGTCTAGCGGCCGACAAACATTTGCGTCCAGTAATGACCAAAACCGTTGGGTCCGCTGAAATAACCGCTGCCAAAATGAGTAAATCTGCTGTTTAAAATGTTCGCTCGATGTCCCGGGCTATTCATCCAAGCCCTTACCACATCTTCAGGGGTTCTCTGTCCGGCGGCAATATTTTCCCCTGCGGTTTGAAAAGCTATGCCAAAGCGCCTCATCATATCAAAGGGTGAGCCATACAGCGGAGAATTGTGCGCGAAATAGCCGGCATCGTGCATATCCTGCGACTTTAGTCTGGCTACCTGAGAAAGAGCTAAATCGATTTGCAGCGGCGCTATTCCATGTTTTTGCCGTTCCAGATTGGTCAGCTCAAAAACTCTCTGCTCAAACTGATTCAATTGACTGGAGGGCGTCGGCTGCGGCTGAGGAGCAGGTTGAGGCTGAGGCGCAGGCTGGGGTTGTGGCGCGGGTTGAGGCTGAGGCGCCGGTTGGGGTTGGGGAGCAGGTTGAGCTTGAGGACGAGGCACAAGCAATAGCTGATTCACAACAATAGTTGTGTTTGTCAAACGATTCAGCCGCATCAGCTCTGCAACAGTCGTATTGAAACGCGAGCTGATACGCTGCAATGTATCGCCTGACTGCACTCTGTATAAAGCAATTTGGCTTGTATTCCCAACTAAGATCAGCGGTGAAGAAACCCTCTGCCATCCGCTGGGAGTCCACCGAAAAACATGGCGGACAGTCAATGTATTTGTAAACGTTAAGGCGTTAACAGTAGATGAGAAAGACATCAGTAAAACTGTGATTAACAGCACCAGTGAAAGAAAGCTCGTCCTTTTTTTATACACAAAAGCACACTCCTTTTTTTAAATTGTTAACATAACTTCACATTTTCCATTATAGACTATGCGGCAAACTCTGACAAAAGCCATCTTGCGAGAAACTGCTTGAGTTTGAGCAAATAACAACAAAACAGCGGCCGCCAAAGCCGCTGTCAGGAAAATCCGTTTACATGGTGAAAGTTGCCAGTTATTTCGGAATTATCAATTGTTGCCCCGGAAAGATTAAATTAGGATTTGTAAGGTTATTTGCTGCAATAATCGCATCCATGGATACGCCAAACATATTTGCTATTTTCCAGATTGTATCGCCTGAACGAACAATATATGTTTTTGCCACTGGATGCGGAGGCATAGGCTTCACGGGCTGCCACGGGAAAACCGGCCAGAGATTGTCTACCGCTATTTCCTTTTTCATAAATCGGGTAACTTTGACAGTAATTTCAATGATTGTTACCTGCCGCGCCAATTCGCCTCCGGGATTAATATCCACCTTCACAAATTCTACGCGCGCCTTAACATGAGCACGCATCCCGGGCGAAGCGCCTGGAACGTCAACAAAATGGACAAAATTCTCATTAACGTCTACCGCAAAGACTGTGCCTGTTTCAGCATCAATAGCATAAATCTGCTTGCGTAATATACCTTTCACAATGACTTTGTTTGGGATTACTTCATGCTGTAGATTTCTAACTTGAGCATCGACCGGTTCCCGCACGCCACGCACGCGACGGGGAAAAAATATTTCGCGCTGTATCAGCGTCTGCGATGAACCCATGGCAATAACTTCTTCCAACAGAAAAGGCTTATGATGATGATGATGGGGCAAATTATGCTGGAAACCGGCAGGATGATTCCGGCTTCTGACTGTCACTCCCAGATGTTCCAGCAGACTAAGCCGTCCCTCCAGATATAGCAAGCCTCTTAGTATCCCCGTTCTTTCAGCGGGTTCACGCAGACAAGTAAAAAATTTTACATCTCCCGTCACTTCCGCATCCATTTCAGCCGTGGCTGTATTTGCCTCAAGGAAATATTTTACCGGAAAGACAAATACTTCACAATTTGTCTGCTCATTTTCAGTTAAGTATGGGACTGTGGCAGCAATTTCACCTTCAATCTTGACCCAACCACACATTGGTGTGACTTTAGCATTTCTGAAATATCCGCTCACTTCCCCCATACTTTTAGGAGTGGCATTCATTTCCAGCGCTAGTGATAAATCGATAACTTCCTGATAGCAACTCTGCAGAGATTCCACTTCTACTGTTTCCGACAGCGCTTCACCGTCAAAACCGGAAGTCTTATAAATAAAAACTTCCTGGTCACCAAGTACTGTATAGCTGACAAAAAGCTTACATTCACCTTTAAGTATCGTTGCTCTTTGCCCACGCAGATTGAAGCGTTCCGTCCGCCAGCCTCCAAGCACCCCCACGTCAACATGCGCAATCACCCGATTACCCGGTTTTGCGATAGGCACTTGTAACAGCTCGGTTAACAGGTGCGTGACGATCTGCTTTTCCACCAACCCAGTTTCTTCATTGAGATAAAATGTCAGCTGTTCGATAACTACTTCTGCCACTACTTCTCCGGATAAAGCAACCGCTTTTACATCCACTACCGTCAGTTCCGGCTCATCAAACTGCGGCACATTCCCCGGCAGTGACCATGTCAGAGGTACTGTTATAGCAGTACTCCCCTCAGTCAAAATCAACGGTAATATACGCTTTTTTTGTTCCGGCTCTTTGCTCATTATGAATTCCCCTGCCTTCCGTTGCTATCGTATGCTAAGGATAGACAAAAGTTTACTAATCAAGTAAATAAAAAAATGTAGCATCAATGATGCTACATTATCCTTTTGGAGGTGCCGGGATAAGAATCTTCTGTCCCGGGAAAATCAAGTTTGGGTCTTTAATATCAGGATTTGCCGATAGGATGGCAGCTACTGTGGTGCTAAAGCGTGCAGCAATTTTAAAGAGCGTGTCGCCTTTCTGTACGACATAGACAGTCACGGCAGGAACCGGTTTCACATCACAGTCAATGACCACTTCAATCTGAACAAATTCTGTAACTTTTACAAAGATTTCGATCACAGAAGTCTGGCGGATATGCCTGTGGTCGTAGGGATCAATTTCAAAGTCAGTAAACTCTACCCGCGGATAGACCTGGACAACCTGACCTGGCAAAGCTCCAGGTATATCAATAAAACTGGTGAAGTGTTCACGGACTTCAAACTCCAGCACCTCAGGAAAATCACCGTCACGAACGAAGTATACTTGTTTAACCAAATCTCCTTCGATAACAGCTTTGTTCTCTATGACCCTAGTCACGATGTTTTCAAAGCGAGTGTCCGGCGGGCCGGCAATTTTTCTGGCGGGAGCCGGAGCTGTAAGATCCGCCACAATAGTTTGCTGACGAACTCCTTCGCCGACAACCTGGGACACTTTTAGCAACTCTTTTGTAACTTTTACATCCTTAATGTCGGTGACCACATCAACCTGCACAGTCTCCGTTACCTTGACAAAGATGTCAATGATAGCAGTCTGTTTGCCGAATGTGGGGTCGTAGGCATCTATCTGCACATTAACAAATTCAACCCGTGGATAGACTTGCACATTGGCGCCGGGAAATGCACCGGGAATATCTACAAAGTGAGTGAATTTTTCATCGACGGACACCTCAAAGACTATGTCATTTTCTAAACCCACAAAGAAAATTTGCTTGTGGAGCACGCCCTCCACAACCACTTTATCCTCGATTACCCGGGAAACCAGATTACGAATTTCAGAATCTATATTTTTAATCTTTCGTGCGGGCCGATTAAACCTAATGTCTGCAGTTACAGCCACCTGGGATGCGCCTTCTCCGATTACGCTCTCCACTTTTAAAAGTTCAGTCTGGATTCTTTTTTCGTCAATTCCTACTACGTCAACCACAACGTTTAATTGGATTGACTCTGTCACTTTTGCAAAAATTTCCAGGATAACCGTCTGGCGATATAGCGACTCAACTTTTTCGTAGTGGTGACCTTTGTGGCACTCTTTACCGTAATCCTTTTTGTGATAATCATGATCGTGATCATTATCGTGATCAATGTTATCATACTTATTGTTATCATCATTATTATGGTGACCATTCTTGTCATGATGAGGTTTCTTGTGGTCAAAACAAATTTCGCGTATAAAATCGTGACCAACAAATTCTACCCTGGAATGTATTTGCACATTCATGCCTGGCAGCGCACCGGGAACGTCCACAAACTGAACGAAGCGCTCGTCCGGCACAGTATACTCCTTCAACTGGCCGGTATCATCATCTACATAAAAAATCTGTTTATGGACGATTCCTTCCACAACCACTTTGTTTTCAATCACGCGCCCCCGCACATCACGAAGAGTAGTATCTACTTCAGTGATTTTTCTTACTCTCCCCGGCAGGGTAATATCCCGAATTACTGAAGTCTGCGTAGCATTTTCGCCCACAACCTGCTCCACTTTCAGCAATTCGGTTATGCATTCTAGCGGCTTAACGTGATCATCTTTACCCATGTTTCATCCCCCCTTCAGTTAATTTCCTACACTATATGCAAATAACGGAAAAGTGTCCCACGCCTCCTTTCACAAGGCATCACCCGCTTAATTATATGAGTTAACCTGCCAAAGTGTGTCCAGCCGACACTGAAATCTTTAAATATCTATGCAAGGATGAATAAAATATGTCCAAACAGTCTTTGCAATCGCATTATCTGCAAAAAATACTTCCATATTATTTTCTGGTATTAAAAAAGCGCAGCTTTGTGGCTGCGCTTTTTTAAATAAATACTGAACTTAGGCAGGATGTTTTGTTTTTTCATCTTTGTGTACAAGGGTCAGTTCCACTGTCTCTGTCAGAACATCGGCATATGAGAAGGAAAGACGCTGGTTATAATTCGGTTCATCAATTCTTACGACAAAAATCGATGGATACGTATTCTCCAGAACGCCAACTTTCTCCAAAGTTTTCCGACGTCCGCGATGGGCACGCAAACGAATTTTCTGTCCGACATGGGATTCCAGGCTACGCCTGATTTGCAGTAATGAAGTACCGGCTGCCAATGTTTATCACCCCAGACGTTGTTTACACTGCTATTCTAACATACTACAAGAATATTGTCAAATTATGAAACTTTATTATATCAGCAGATTTTAGCTTATGTCAAGATTTTTTTGCGCCTGAATGTTGCAAAGCAGGGGCATAGAGGCCTAATAAGGAGATTTAGGCAATCCCAAACGGAATTTCCCCCGTGTTTCGACTCCTCCTATACCATCTAAGCCGGTGATAGTATGCCTAATAACTTCATAAATATTGACTGAACTGTTTATAGAAGTATAAGCCACGTTTTCCATGATAAAGACCGGGTCTAAAGCGTGGATTAAAACGCGCTGCGGTGAACTCGCAAAATTGGCGCCTGCAGCAAGAATGGCTTCATAATGCGACTGGCAGGCTCCTGCAAAAATTACCAGCTCATCTTTCCCCGGCTCATACTGCCTTGCCTTTAAAGTGGCAGCCACAAAGTACTGTGAATTGCGGTAACTCTTGATATCTTGAAAATTTCTTTTCGTTTTAATATAGGCATCATGCCCGGTCATTATTAAAATATCCGGCCTGTGCTTATGCAGAAGGCTCCAAATTTTATGAGGCTGCTCTTTTTCAGGAATATAAAAACCTGTCGCATCCAATTGCAGGGAGTGATATGCCTTAAGACACTCCGCAAGATAATCTTCGTCACCGTCCAGATGCAAAATTTTACCGGGCAACTCAAAAAATTCATCCGGCGCCCTGCCGCTGATACTACGTGTCTGTTCTCTCTCCAAACCACGTCGCCGATAAATTTTTGTAATACATTCTTTTTGCGCATGGTCCGAGCGAGAACGATAATTTTGCAAAACCATAGGTTCTGGAAATTTTAAGTCAGAGAGTTTAGCATCTGCCAGCAATCTCATATTTAAGCCTTTTAGGACTGCTTCCTGTTTGCTTTCGTCAATTGCAATAATTTTGAACATAATGTCCATTCCATACGATTTTCGCCCCACAATGTCGCCTACGGAAAAGCTCACATTTTAGCACCTGCCTTCCTGCTAACCATAGCCACGCGTTATTATACACTGCATATATATGAGAGCGAAGCCGCATTTGTGTCTGACCGCTATGCTCATTTGCCGACGATTATAATATACTGTTGGCAGGAGGAGATCTATTTGTTTGCAGCTGTAGTTCCTGTTCACAATGAGGAATTGAGGGTGGGCGGCCTGCTCAGGCGCCTCCTGGCTCTCCCTTCCATAACAAAGATTTTCGTAGTCGAAAACGGTTCCAACCAAAGCACACAAGCAGAAGTGGAGTCCGTTTATCATGAGAATACGGCAAAAATTAGTGTTCTCCGTTTTAAAGAAGCGCTTGGGATTGATGTGCCAAGAGCAATAGGAGCAAAACTGGTTTACGAAAGCACTGCCGCACATGCCCTGTTTATTGATGGCGATTTGGTCGGAGAAATAACCAGCCAACTTTCCGAAATATTAGCTAAAACGGCAGCGGAAAGCCCCGATCTGGCTCTTGTAAATTGCTACCCGCAAAGTCCTCCTATTGAAACGCTTAACGAACCACTTTTCTTTTTCCGGCGTTTACTCAATAAAGAGCTTGGTATTTACAACGATATTGGCATTGCTTCCCCATCACACGGCCCCCATCTTGTGTCAAGACGTCTGTTATCACTGACTCCTTGGGAAGACTTTTGCGTGCCTCCCACGCTGCTAGTCCATGCCTCTTTTGCCAACCTAGACATCCGTATTGTCGGCGAAATTCCGCATATCTGCCTCGGTTCACAAATTAAAAACAGCACACATAGTAAACAAATTGTTGATACCATTGCAGGCGACTGCCTGGAAGCTCTTGCTTTGGCCAAAAAAGAAACACGCAGCCGGAATTATGAAGGGAAAGCTTATCTAGGCTATCACAAAAAGAGACGACTTGATCTGCTGCAGCAGTTTCTTGCCGGCCACTTGCTGAACTAAAGAAACAAAAAAACGCCTAAAGGCGTAAGCATGCAAAGAACTCATTTTGTGTATTTATCAGCTACCTTTGTGGCACAGTACGAATCAGGTTTAATACAAGCCTGAAAACCGCTGCCGATTACCATCCCTACCACTTCACGAATAAGTTCTTTAGTATCACCTTTTTCACCCACATCAAGATGGATTTCAATATTCAGCCGCGGATAAACTCCTTTTGCAAGTTTGGCTGTTACAAGCGTAGCCACTTCCAAGCTCAGATAAGTCTCATAATAGATTCGCTGACGCAGACTTGACATATAGTTGTGGCGTTGACGCCGATAAAAATAGCGAGCACCTTTTCCTACCCTGTGAATTATTATCGCGGTAACAAAACAAACCTCCCGACGATGGTGTGGATGAGAATCGGTCCCGAAAATCAGTTTGTATTGCTCTTTTGGATTTTCGGCTATATAGGCCATAATCTCAGCGTATGTTTCATCTAGAGTTAAATTGCCGCGGGAAGGGCTGTGAAAACTAATGTTCATCTTGCACCTCCAAACGTTTTCTCAGATGCCACCGCTTATAGTATAAAGCAAACGTGAAATTTTTGCAAACTCTTCGACACTTAGCGTCTCTGCGCGCCTTGACATGTCAATGCCTGTCGCAACACCAACTTCAGCCAATTCTTCTTTTGAAAATGGCAGTGAGGCATGTATTGTGTTAAGCAAAGTTTTACGCCTCTGAGAGAATACGGCATCAACCAACCGAAAAAAGAACGGCTCATCACCGGCGTCATATCTTGGGCTGACTGCCGGAGTTATTTTGACTACAGCAGAAGAAACGTCCGGCCTGGGGAAAAACACTGTTCTTGGCACATAGAAAGCGATTTCGCAGCGACCTGCATATTGACAAAGCACGGAAAGCGCTCCGTATTCCTTCCCTCCGGGCTGCGCAACTATCCGCTGGGCAACTTCCTTTTGCACCATACAAACAAACAGCGAGAAACAATCCCGATATTCTTTAAGCCAGCGGTAAAAAAGCGGTGTTGCCACATTATAGGGCAAGTTTGCCACCAGTTTGACCGGTTTCCGCGAACAGTTTGCTCTCCAGTCTACATCCATAGCATCCTGATGAATAAGATAAACATTATCATAATCCGCAAGTGTTACCTGTAATACGGACAACAGGCGCGCATCAATTTCCACTGCAGTAACTGCCTTTGCTTTTTCAGCCAGCTTCTGAGTCAAGGATCCGATGCCCGGTCCGATTTCCAGTACAAAATCCGTCGGCTCAAGATTTGCTGTGCTTACAATTTTCTGCAAGATATTTTCGTCTACCAAAAAGTTTTGTCCCCATTTTTTTTTCAGACGTATACCTTGCTGTGCCAAGAGATTTGCAACATTTGCCGGATTTGACAATTTAACCATTATCCATACTCCTTTATTACACACATGCCCCATAAAAAGCTGGTTCCCATACTAGGGTGAGACAGAAGAAAAAATCCGGGCAGCCCGGATTAGATTTTTTGCATTAATGACACCTTGCCTACTCTAATACTTCCACCCTTACTCTGCCGACACCGGAAGAAAGCATGCCAATGGCACGAGCCGCCGCCATCGAGAGGTCAATTATTCTCCCCGGAATATGCGGACCATAATCATTAATTAAAACATCGACGCTGCGACCGCTCCTTAAATAAGTAACGCGCACCATTTTTCCGGCCATTGCCCGTGAAGGAGAAGCTGCTGTTAATTTGTTCTTATCAAAAATATCTCCATAGGCCGTTCTATTTCCCTGAAAATCAGCGCCATACCAGGAAGCCAATCCTTCCATCACCTTGCTGACCCGACGACCATCTCGGGCACTGGCAGTGATTACCGGCGCCACCTTCTTGGTTCCTACATAAACAACACTGTCGACCGGTTCAGATACCCGCTTTTCCTCAATAAAGTTACGCTCTTCCTCTTGACCGTCAACATAAACAACTTCATAGCTCCGAACCATCGTTCCGGGCTTTCCGGCAACAGCCACTCTACGACGTCCGCTGGCTAACTCAGGATCATTTTTTTGTTGCGTTTTAAAAGGAATAGCTACTTCTTTACGAGAGACTTCCCTGCGAACACGGCTGACATGCACTTTAGCGCCTTCTGCCAACTGTTGATTCAAGCCGGGCGTAACCCGGTCGTTTTGTCCCAACGAAATACCTAATTCGCTCAACAACTCTGCTGTAGTATTCGCGTTGGAATAAACCAGAGTTGTTCGTCCGTCAACCTGCAAAAAAAGCGGCACGGCTCTTTGCAGCCGAATTTCCATGCCCCTTTTCAGCTCAGTCTCCTGCGCAGGCGTCAGCAAATCGTTCTCTCTAAGAAACAGACCGCTCTCTGCCAAAACTTGGCCAACCGTTTCAGCACCGGTTAAAACCTGCCCTGCTTTGCCGTCCACAACTAAAACAACCTGTTTTGTAGTTACTCGAGGGTAAACAACCAAGGAAAAAATAACCAGCAGAAAAACAATTAACAGCCCTTTTCCCATTATCTGCATAACTTTTAGCTTGCTACACCACCCGGGAAGGGTCACGTTCATCCCCCCTCTTCTTATTTTGCTGCCTGATAAATATTTATGGCCTTTATTTCCAAATTTATGCACCGCAATTTCCTCTAATCTCCAATCTGAATAATTTTTTAGCATTCTCGGTTGTGCTGTCAGCTAATTCTTCAACAGTTATACCGCGAAGAGTTGCAACTTTTTCAGCCACCGCGAGCAAATAGGCTGGTTCATTTCTTTTGCCGCGATAAGGAACGGGCGCAAGATATGGAGCGTCAGTTTCCAAAAGCAGTCTATCTGCGGGAACAATTTCCGCCACCGCCGCCAGATCTCTGCTATTGTTAAATGTAATCGGCCCCGCCAAAGAAAGATGAAAACCTAAACTGAGACAGCGGAGCGCGAAATTGCGATCACCGGAAAAACAGTGCAAGACTCCTCCTACAGTCTCCGCACCTTCTTCCCTTAAAATAGTCAAAACATCTTCATGAGCATCACGGTCATGGACAATAATCGGCAAAGAGAGGGATTTGGCCAAACGAATCTGTTGACGAAACAACTGCTGTTGAAGATTGCGTGGGGAATGATTGTAATAGTAGTCAAGTCCGATTTCTCCAAGCGCGACCACGTTCCCGCCGAGAGCTAATTGCCTTAGCTGAACAAGAGCTTGCTTACTCGCCTTGGCTGCCTCATGCGGATGAATACCAACTGCCGCAAAAAACATCTCTCTCTTAGAAGCAAGTGCCACGCAACGCCGTGACGACGGCAAATCATAACCCACATTAATCATCGCCCTGACGCCTGACTTCTCAGCACGCAACAATACTTCATCTAAGTCATGGGCAAAACGGTTATCAGTTAAATGTGCATGTGTATCGATTAAGTTCATTATTTATTTCACCTTGCTGCCTGGACTGATGGGCCTCTCTGTAGTGATCAACGCTAAATTTCCCTGCTCATCTGCTGCCGCAAGCAGCATCCCCTCTGAGCGAAGCCCACACAGTTTAACCGGCTTCAAGTTTGCCACAAACAACACTCTCTTACCAAGCAGTGATTCCGGCTCATAATGCTTGGCAATTCCAGCTACAACCTGACGCTCTTCTTCCCCAAGGCTGACGGTAAGTTTCAATAATTTATCAGCGCCTTCAACTTTCTCTGCAGTAATAATCTCTACCATGCGCAAATCAACACGCCCAAATTCTTCTATAGAAATCAGGCCTTCTGCCTCTTCCACCTTTGACGCCTCCTTTGCTGCTGCCGGCGGCTTATCTTTTTTTGTTGCCTGACGAACCGGGGCGCCTCCCTCTTCCGTCAATTCCAAACGGGGGAATAGTACTTCGCAGTCGGCCACAGTTTGCGTTCCGCTCGGAAGCCCGCCAAATTGCCTGATACTCTCCCAACTCTGAATATCTGTCTCGCTGGCAATCCCTAACTGCTGCCAAATTCTTTCCGGCGTACGAGGCATAAACGGCAAAAGCAAAACTGAAACGATCCGAATACTTTCTAACAGATTATACATTACAGTAGCTAAGCGTTCTTGACGTCCTGCCTTAGCCAAAGCCCACGGAGCCGTTTCATCAATGTATTTATTTGCTCGGCCGATAAATTTCCATAACTCAGCAAGCGCGTTGGAAAACTGCAGCTGATCCATTAACTGCTCCATGACGCCAGACAAGGCAACCGCCATACCGCATAACTCCTGGTCCAACACTTCCCGGTTGCCAGAGGAAGGAACTCTTCCCCCGAAATACTTATTAAGCATGGCTAATGTGCGGTTTAGTAGATTTCCTAAATCATTGGCCAAATCGAAGTTCAAACGCTGAATCAAAGCTGTTTCACTAAAATGACCATCCGCGCCAAAAGGTATTTCTCGCATCAAAAAATAACGAATGGCATCAGAACCGTATCGTTTGATTAGCACTTCGGGATCAATTACGTTACCTTTAGATTTTGACATTTTTCCTTCTTCAAGAAGCAACCAGCCATGGCCAAAAACTCGCTTAGGCAGATCAAGCCCCAGCGCCATCAGAAAGATAGGCCAATAGATAGTGTGAAAGCGGACAATCTCTTTGCCGATTAACTGTACATCAGCCGGCCAAAAAGTCTGCATTTTGCTTTGGTCATCCGATAAATAGCCTAATGCGGTGATATAATTGCTGAGCGCATCAAGCCAAACATAAATCACATGTTCCGGATCAAACGGCACAGGAATCCCCCAGCTAAAAGAAGTTCGGGAGACACACAAGTCTTCCAGGCCGGGTTTAAGAAAATTATTAATCATTTCATTCTTGCGGGAAACCGGTTGAATAAAATCCGGATTCTTTTCAATGTAATCAATCAGCCTGTCGGCATATTTGCTCATTCTAAAAAAGTAACTTTCTTCCGCTACCAACTCTACCGAGCGCTTGCAGTCAGGACAATTCTTATCAACCAACTGACGCTCTGTCCAAAATGCTTCACAAGGAGTGCAATACCATCCTTCATACTTGGACTTATAGATGTCACCCTGTTCATAAAATCGCTGAAATATTTTCTGTACAGAGTTTTTGTGGCGCTCTTCTGTAGTACGGATGAAATCATCTGCAGAAATGTCAAAGATATTCCACAACTTTTTAATCCAAATAACAATTTCATCAACAAAAACCTGTGGTTCTTTGCCAACCTGCTGTGCCTGCCGCTCTATTTTTTGACCATGCTCATCCGTGCCTGTAAGAAAGTGAACTTGATAGCCTGTAAGCCTTTTAAAGCGCGACATGACGTCGGCGGCTACAGTAGTATACGAGTGACCAATATGTAATTTATCGCTTGGATAGTAGATAGGGGTAGTGATATAAAATGTCTTTTTATGCAAAACAGACACTCCTTTATTAGATAGAAAACCATCTTTGGCAAGATAGCTTATTATAACAAAAAATGATCTCCAAAGGCAAGATTATACACACAAACTGGAAAAAGATACTTGCTTATTTTGGAAATTGCTTGTATACTATGTTTGTCGAATTATGCTGAGCAGGGGGAGATATTGTTGAAATCTACTGGAATTGTGCGCAGAGCGGACACGCTTGGGCGTGTTGTTATTCCTATTGAACTGCGGAAGACTTTAGGAATTGCGGTAAAAGACTCACTTGAAATCTTCGTTGACAACGAAAGAATCATCCTGAAAAAATATGAGCCGGGTTGCCTGTTCTGCGGCAGCACCGACCAAGTGAAGCGTCACAGCGGCCGTATTGTTTGTCAAGAATGCATCAATAAAATGGCGGCAGAATAAGGGCAGTTTAACTGTCCTTATTTTTTTCCAACACTCTTTTGTACACGTCATTGCGAGGCAGCTTTAGACGATTAGCCGCTTCTCGAATGGCTTCTTTTTTTGTTAACCCTTCCTTAAGCAAATCTTCAACAAGCATTGCCGGCTCTGCCAAGCAAAGTTTTTTACCTTTGCCCGCTAACAGCACAGTACATTCCCCTCGCGGTTCGTTTGCGGAAAAATGTGCTTGCACTTCAGTAAGTGTGCCTCTGACAAATTGCTCATAAATCTTGGTCAATTCGCGCGCCACAACCACCTGGCGGTTCTGTTCGTCAGCCTGAAGCTCCGTCAGCGTTTTAACTAACCTGTGAGGAGCTTCGTAAAAAACCACAGTTTTATCTTCATCCAAAATTCTACTGACAGTCGCTTTCCTCTCTGAACCACGCGCCGGCAAGAAACCGTAAAATGCAAAGGGTACAGAAGGCAAACCCGAGGCCACCAGTGCGGTAACTGCCGCTACCGGACCAGGCAAAGAAACAACCTGAATGCCGTTACTGAGTGCTCCTTTTACTAAATCCTCTCCTGGATCCGCAATGCCAGGGGTTCCCGCGTCACTAACAAGAGCTACCTGCAGCCCCGCTTGGAGCCAGGCGAGAATCACTGCTCCTTTTTTGAATTTATTATGCTCATGGTAGCTGGTAAGCGGTGCCTGAATCTTAAAATGGTTTAAAAGTTTCCGGGTACGCCGCGTATCCTCGGCCGCTACCTTATCTGCTTCGCCCAGGACACGCAGAACGCGCAATGTAATATCCTCCATATTGCCAAGAGGCGTTGGACACAAATATAAGATACCGGGCATGGGACTCCCCCCATAAAAATGACGAAATTATTCAATAATCCTATCATCAATAGCAGACAGCTCTCCTTTGGCCTGCTTTAGAAGTTTATTTTCCGCCCGGGCTAAATCATAGGCGTCCGACTCGTAGCGCAGACAACACATCAGGCGTCCGCAGACTCCGGAGATCTTTGTTGGATTTAACGACAAATTCTGGTCTTTTGCCATACGGATAGAAACCGGTTCAAATTCTCCCAGAAAAGTATGACAACACAAGATTCTGCCACAGGGACCAAGACCGCCCACCATTTTTGCTTCATCACGCACACCAATTTGCCGCAACTCGATTCTAGTACGAAACATAGTTGCTAAATCTTTAACAAGTTCACGAAAATCCACTCGTCCGTCGGCTGTGAAATAAAAAATGATTTTGGAGCGATCGAAAGTATATTCCACATCGACCAACTTCATTTCAAGGTTATGTTCGTGGATTTTTTGCAGCGCCAGCTCAAAGGCTTCCTCTTCTTTCTGCCGATTTTCCAAAATCTTCTGGCAATCTTCTTCACTGGCAGTACGAACAACTTTCTTCAAAGGTTGAACAACTTCCTCATCCGCCACTTCCTTCGGAGCAACCACCACTTCTCCAAACTCTAATCCACGGGATGTTTCCACAATAGCAAATGCGCCTCTTACTAACTCATTCTCATCCGGATCAAAGTAATATATTTTACCTGCTTTCTTAAAGCGTATCCCCGCTACCGTCAACATTGTCAAATACCTCCTTAAGCCTGCGCAAGGCTTTCTCAACAGCCAGCCGCACATTCACCGAAATTTGCAGATCTTTTTCTAATTTCAAAATTACTTCTGTTGCTGCCATGCAGTTAAACAAGGATAAGTTGGCCGGCAAAGAATCCAAGCTGACTCCATCATTTATCGGCATAATCAGACGGTTGTTTCCGGCAGAGCGGAGTACCATAGTATCACGCAGCACTGTCAACAACGCTTCCAGCGACAACAAAAGATTATCATCTGCCGCCAACTTATCTGCCAAAACAATAATAGACTCATTTGCCAGAAGCTGCCTAAGCAACTCCACAGCCTCAGCATACGACTTCTGCCGATCCTCCCGCGCCAAAAGCAGCGCACGACCCGGTATCCCCGCAGCAGCATGGACGATCCGCTTAGATTCCGCCAAAGAAAGCTGACTGCCTGACACATTCAAAATATTAATCAAACTATCATTATCAAGTCTGGGCAGTTGAAAAAGCTGGCAACGCGAGACTACTGTCGGTAAAAGAGCCGCCGAACTATTCGCCAGCAAAATAAAAACAGACTGCGGCGGCGGATCTTCTAGCAACACAAGCAGACTGTTGGCTGCCTCTGCCGTTAATGTTTCTGTCCGCTCCACAATAAAGACTTGATAGCGCGCTTCATGCGGTTTAAAATAAGCCGCTCTTTTAATTTCACGCGTCTGACTGATTTTCAGGGACTTATTCCCATCCGGCGTAATCCAGTGAATATCCGGATGAGAGAGAGTCTTGCTTTGCTTGCAGTCCGGACAACTTCCGCACGGCTCCCCCAAAGATTCTTGGCAAACGAGCGCTGACGACAAAGCCTTTGCCAGCGTTTTTTTACCGATTCCCTCCGGCCCGCAAAAAAGATAAGCGTGCGGCACATTGCCGCTTGCCAGTGCTGCCCGCAATGCACGGAGAATTTGTTGACGTCCGTGAATATCTTTCCAGTTCATGACTAACCTCATGAGTTATCTTATTATACCACAAAATGACTGCCTAACGCAGTTTTTCTAGCTCAGGGCACACAATGCTCCAAATGATGTCTGTCAGTTCATCCTGCGGCGCGCTTCCGTCTAACACCACAATCCTTTGCGGGAATTGGCGCGCCAAAAGTAAAAAGCCTTCCCGTACCCGACTGTGAAAAGAGAGCGGCTTTTGTTCCACACGATCGGCGGCACCGCCACCTCGCCTAGCCAATCCGTTCGCAGGATCAAGGTCTAGCACAAAAGTTTTATCAGGCAGCCTGCCTTGAATAGCCCGCAAATTTGTCTGCAAGACAAAATCAAAATCCATCTTTCCGCCATAGGCCTGATACGCAAGCGTGGAATCAATAAATCTGTCACAGAGCAGGAAATTGCCGGCTGCCAGTCCCGGCGCAATCACTTCATGATACAACTGGGCTCTCGCCGCCGCATATAAGAAAACCTCCGTCAGCGGCACCATTTCCCGAAAGGCCGGCTCAAGCAGGATTTCTCGCACCGCATCGCCTAAGGAAGTACCCCCCGGCTCCCGGGTAAGAATTGTATCAACACCAAGCGCTCTGGCAGCGGCAGCCAAACGGAGCCCCTGGGTAGTCTTGCCCGCGCCATCTGGACCTTCCAGACTGACAAAATATCCTTTCTTCATAACCCACCTCTTATTTCTCTAATCCGCAAATCTTGATCCTACCCTCCCCGTCAAGACCGCGAAAGCAGACGCCGGCACGGCTTGCCAGTTGCAGATAGTCAACTACTTCGTTAGTAATTCGCTCGCCCGGTGCCACAAGCGGCATCCCGGGCGGATATGCTGCTACCGTAACAGCAGCTATTTGGCCTCTTGCATCCTGAAGTGCGACATAGCGAGAAGCAGAGTAAAATGCTTCTCGCGGTGACAATACAACATCGGCTTGCGGCAAAGGAGGAAGAAGTCTGCGCCTGTCAGATTTCTGCTGCGTTAAAGAGCTGAAAGCGCTAACCAGCCGTTCTATGTTCTTCACCTGGAAGCCTGGTCCTACTACGGCAAGCAGAGCTCCCGCTTGAACCATTTCCAGATCAATCCCTAATTGAGTTAACAGACGGGCGGCTGCAAAACCGCTAACCCCCATCTCGCTTGTCAAAATTGTAACCCGCGTGGTATCGAGCTGAAAAACTGCAGATACAAGGTCAGATTCTGTCAGCACGGGCAGCAACTTAGCTAAGGCAAAGCGTAGTTGTCCGGCTTTTTCTGCCATCTCATCAACAACAGCCTTCCCGTTCAATGCCATTTCTCTCCGTACCGTGTCCAGAGAAAGGAGTAACGGGTATGAAGGGCTGCTCGTTTGCACGAGCTGCAGAGCAGAACGCAGACGGTGCTGGTCTAGGCGCACCCCGTGTTGATGAAGCACCGCTCCGGGAGTCAGCGCAGCTAACGTTTTATGCCAGCTCTGAACACGAACGTCAGCCAAGTGGCCTGCCGAGACCGGCAGGCTGTGAGAGAAACCCAAGTGAGCACCATGAGCCTCATCTAAAAGCAACAAGGCTCCATAGCTACGCACAATCTCGGCAATTTCTGTCACCTCAGCACAAATACCATTATAACCCGGGCTCGTCAAAAAAAACGCTCTGGCTTGAGGATGGCGCGCAAAAGCCTCTTGGACGGCTTTTGGCGTCACATTAAGCGAGAGGCCGTCTTGCTCGACCACAGGGAGATAGCGCGGCATCGCACCGGAGAGAATAAGCGCGTGATAAAAGGAACTATGGGCATTTCTCGGCGCAAGAATCAAGTCGCCTGGACTACAGGCAGCAAGCACCATCGCTAGCACACCGGCACTGCTGCCATTGACAAGAAAATAGGTTTTATCAGCATGCCAAACGTCTGCCGCCAACTCCTGGGCTTCCGCAATAGCACCGGTTGGATTGTGCAAATCATCCAGTTCAGGCAGTTCCGTCAAATCAAGCCGAGCCACTGCCGCAAAAGCGGCGGCCGCTTCACCTGCCGGCAGCCCCAATCCGCCTCCATGCCCAGGAAAGTGCAACCAGACGCGGTCACTCGATTGATATTTTTTTACTTGTTCCCAAATCGGTAAACGTGTCTGATTCATATCGTTATCCTTTTCCACACAATTTAGTTTTTACCTGCAAAATACTCGTTCCTTCCTGAGATAATAAAAAAGACGCTTTATGTTTTCTGTCAGCTAACGCGTCTTGCAGGGCGGATTTCAAACCCGTCCCTACGGGCTACCTCCCCTTCGGCGGGCCTGCTGGCCCTGAGCACCCTTTGGTAGAGGAGTGTTTCGAACCCGCCCAAAAAGGACTCACCCTGCGATACCACCCATTACGTCGGAAAAATTTTCTGCTACAAAAATTCCCCTCCGGTGGAGGGGTGCCCGCAAGGGCGGGGTGGTCGCGTGGACGAGTGGGACAAATCACCCCCAATAAAAAACCCTGCAAAGGGCAGGGCATTTTTCCAAAAATCGGCTAATTTCCGAAACAATTTAAGATAGACTATAGTTTGGCGCTTCTTTGGTAATATGCACATCATGCGGGTGACTTTCACGCAATGAAGCGCTGCTGATCCGCATAAAGGTAGTCTTTGTCTTTAGCTCATGGATATCTTTTACACCACAATAACCCATACCGGCACGCAGTCCGCCCATCAACTGGTAAACCGTGTCCCCGGCCGTGCCGCGATAAGGCACTCTCCCTTCGATTCCTTCAGGAACAAGTTTCTGTTCATTTTCTTGGAAATAGCGATCTTTACTGCCTTCTTTCATGGCAGACAAAGAACCCATTCCCCGATAAACTTTATAACTTCTGCCCTGAAAAATCTCAATATCTCCCGGGCTTTCTTCAGCTCCTGCAAACAGACTGCCTATCATAACCACATCCGCACCGGCGCCGATTGCTTTGGTAATATCTCCCGAATATTTCACACCACCATCGGCCACGATGGGAATATTATACGGCTTTGCTGCTTCTGCAGCCTCATAAATAGCAGTAATTTGCGGCACGCCAATACCGGCGACTACTCTGGTTGTGCAGATCGAACCGGGTCCGACACCCACTTTCACCGCATCGGCGCCTGCCTCAATTAAATCCTTGGTCCCTGCACCGGTCGCCACATTACCGGCAACCACATTAATTTCAGGATGCTTATTTTTAATCTGCTCTACAGTTCGCAGCACACTGAGCGAATGTCCGTGCGCAGTATCGACTACCAAAATGTCAACGCCGGCAGCAGCCAAAGCCAGTGCCCGCTCCATCGTGTCATAAGATACGCCGACGGCAGCCGCCGCCAACAGCCGTCCGTTTGCATCTTTTGCAGAACGGGGATACTGAATTGCCTTTTCAATGTCTTTAATGGTAATCAGACCTTTAAGTATAAACTGCTCGTCCACAATCGGCAGTTTTTCCACTTTGTACTGTTGTAAAATCTCCTGCGCCTCCTGCAGTGTGGTACCCACGGGGGCTGTGACCAGCCTATCTTTTGTCATCACATCTTTAATATATCTGTTGTAGTCCTGCTCGAAGCGCAAATCACGGTTAGTAATAATTCCCACCAGTTTCCCGTTGATAGTAATTGGCACACCGGAAATACGGTAGCGCTTCATCAGCTCAGCAGCATCTTGAATTTTATGTTCCGGGGAAAGGTGGAACGGATTAGTAATCACACCATGCTCTGAACGTTTTACTTTATCTACTTCTGAAGCCTGCGTCTCAACAGACATATTTTTATGAATAACGCCAACTCCTCCTTCCCGGGCCATGGCAATGGCCATTCGGCTCTCTGTAACCGTATCCATCCCGGCACTGATTAGCGGAATATTCAACCTGATGCTTTTAGTCAGTTGCGTGCTCACATCCACTTCAGACGGAAGGACAGAGGATTTTGACGGGATGAGAAGCACATCGTCAAAAGTTATCCCTTCTTTAAGTAAAAATTTATCCCAATGCATATTACTTACCGCCCCCTTGGCCTAACTTGTAAAATTTGCTTCATCGTAACAAAAACACGGACGGCTGTCAACTTTCTCCAGTTGACAGCAGACCTGACGCGTGAACATTTTTTAAGAATCCCGCTAAGCGGGAAAGTGACGCTTTAGTAGCTGTTATGCATCTTTTTCACCGAAAATTGCTGGCCTGTTACGCCAAATCCTCTATTACTAAATTTCTTCTACGCGTGTAGCTGGTCCGGCGCCTTCAACGGGCAGACGGATCCTGTGGCGAGCTTACTTTGGTTCTGCCTGTGTATGTTTGTTATGCCGCCAACCTGCTTGTTCTCCAATTTTCTTCCTGCACCAGTCGTAATTGACCAGGCAACTCAGTCAATCGCCGAATCCGCCCTGTGTCCAACTTTGTGTAGACCATTGCTATGTAGAACTTTTTAATGAATGACTGAATGCCAACCTCTTTGACATGTTCAATCAGGGAGACGGAATGAAGGGCCATCTCGTTTATCATGCGAGCGATATGCATCAGGTGGTGGTAGCCCTTCATGGCGTTCCAGTTATGGGAGAAGATGTGTTCATAACTGTAGCCCTGGTGCTTTTCTTTCAATATGTTATTCTCCTGTAGCCACCGTTTCCGAGCTATCAGATTACAGCGTTCATGGATATTCTTGCGCTCCATGGGGTTACTGGAAATCCAGGCGTGGCGGCTGGTTTTTGTTACGACGAATCCTGTTTTGGCATCGATTTCTTCAAAAGCTTCCTCGCACACCACAATATGAATTATCAGCGATTTGCGCCGGTTAACACCATAGTCATATTCAAGCCCGTTGGCCCACCGGAATATTTGCCTGCGGCCCTGCCACATCCGTTTTAGTTGGTACTCTTCTTCGGTATCCAGACGTATCAGGCCTTCCGCTTCTTTCCATACCGAGGGCAGTGATTTGTCTTTGAGCACGATCATGAATTCCCACTTGTTTTTGCGGCAGGCTTCCATGACCGGCCCGTTGGCGTACAGTCCGTCCAGAAGAAGGGTCAGGGACAGTTTTGGAAACGCCTGCTTTAATCGCTTGGCTAGACGGTGGAAGGCCTTCAGTTCGCAGTCCTGTTTCCATTTCTCATAATCCTCAACCGCCACCAGTTCCTCACTGTTCTCCAGAAACTCGCTCATCAGCGGCAGTACCATGCCATTGGCAAACACCAGGACTGCCTCCAGCACGTAGGCGTAATACTCCCATTCCCCATCTTTGCCTTGGATCTTGCGGTAAAGATAGCGTTTGTCCCAACATTCCTTCATGACGTATTTTTGTGTGCCATCAATGGCTACAAGATACCTGTTCTTGCGCAGAAGATGCCGAAACTTCTTTCTGCGGATTAAGTGCCTCAACAAATCTAAGTAACTGCCTTCAATCTGGTCCACATCCAGCTCTTCCAACAGGCGGCACAGGGTATCCTGGTGCGGCATTTCCTCCAGATACGGAAAAAGGGAGCACAGGTTTTCCCTCAACTGGGGGCCGGTTAATTCTTCATTCCCTTTCCGCCGTGACGCGAGTTGAAACATAAACAAGAGGATACCATAGAGCATCATCACTGACATCTGGTGTTTGATTTTTTTCGGATCCCGGGGGTCGGGAACGCAGGATAATTTTTCTAACAGCACCGGCAGCAATTGATATGCAGTTTTGAGCTTCTCTTCGGTGGCAGCCTGTACTGCTTCCTGTTCTTCCTCTGTTGTTTTATGGACAGACTTGCGGTTCGGAAGAGTGGGGGTGCGGGGATATTGTATCCCCAGCCTTTTCAACTGTTCTCTAAGCTCCTGTTGTTTCCTCCTCCGTTCACGACGTTCGAGGACGGTTTCGCTCATTGGTCACCCCCGCTTTCTCCGCGCAGGATTGCCCGGAAATCGCGATGCAGGGGATACACGTAGATATGTTTGGGAGTAGACAGATATTGTGTGTGCCGATCCATCCGCCCTCGTCCCGCTGTCCATCCTAACAGTATCCAGTTCGCTGCCTTGTAACAAGTACCCCGGTATTCCTCCGGATCTACAAAGGTTTCCAGCAACACCGGGCTGTAACCATAACGGTCCTGCCAGTCATAACCGATACGCTTGACAGCTAAGGATAAGGCTTTGCTAGCCAGGTTCTTAACGTGGACCCACGGGAAGATGAGAAAACGGGTATTGTTAACAACCAGGTGCAGCCTCTTGCTGCGGTCAGTTTCTGTCCATCCAATCCATTGGTCCCGGGCTTCCAGCGCCCAGGCAGCGGCAGAAAACAGGATACACCCAAGGGGTTGATCCTGACCGGAAAGGATGTAATACCGTTGATGGGCGCCAAAAGGACGTTTGTATCCCAGAATATGATATCGCTCCACATACTCATTCCACAGACGCATCTGGGAAGCTTCCCGTACAGGTTGAACCTGGATGCCGATCTGGGATAAGTCTGCCACAATCTCAGCAGGTGCGTCTGTTTGCAATGTGGGCGCAATACGTTGATCCTTTGGTACTCTTTTACTCCGTATTGCCGGTAATTTAATAACGCCTTGCGATTCCAGTTTTCGTAAAAGCTGTATACAGGAATCGACTTTGTTGTTGCCATTTGGGGCAAACCATTTCAGGTTCTCGCAGATGGTGTGGGCCAGCTCATTCTGGGAGAGCCGGGGATACCGGCGAACAGTCTCTTTTACAATCCAAAGATCAAGTTCGGTAAAGTCCCGTCCAAACAGCAAGATGGTGTTTTTGTTCGAAGTATCAGCCATAGTGCGGGCCTCCCTGTTACAGTTTCTCCACACTATTATCTCATACGTTTTTAAGCTTGTCCAGTCCTTTTTGCGATAAAATTTTTTTGCTAATACATTAAACCCGATGCAAACAGCAAGGTTTGTTACTCATGCGTCAGTACTGAGTTGACAGCCACTTTTCGCAAAGCGCCAGCTCATCCTCGCTGAAAACGGGCAGATTCTGCCCGAGCAAGAAGGCCGCTGTTATTCCATCTCCGTCAATTTTGACGCCTCTAAAAGTTCCATCATAAATTTCACCATGACCGCATGAAGGACTCCGAGCCTTTAAAAGCGCTGCTTCGGCACCTAAGACCTCGGCCAGCAGCCAGACTTCCCTGGCGCCACGCTTAAACGCCTCCGTCCGATCTTCTCCTGTCACCGTCAAAACTTTAGCTGATCCGCTCCAAACATCTTTCCCGGTGCCGCCCTTAATTTCCGCAGCCGGCCTCGGTGTTGCCAACCCTCCCAGTTGTTCAGGACAAACCGGAATCAAGACGGCCTTTTCCCTTAGCAGGCGGACGGCTAAATGTTCATTATGACCGCCGCAATAATTAACGCGAGCGCCCAATAAACAGGCGCTAACCAAAATTGTCTTCTTTTTCTTGTCCACCTAACGAGTCACTCCGTCGACCGAGTCCCAAACCTCATTAACCTCCCCACCCACTACCGTCAAAACCAAACGGTTTGGCAGGCAGACAATGGCATCTCCAGCTTGTTCAACCCAGCCGATGGAAGAACAAATCCCCAGCGGACAGGTTTCCTTAGGCATGGGCAGCACTCTGACACGACCGCCGACAATTTCTACTGTCGCCGTTCCGGAGGGAAACTCGATAGGAAACTTCTCAACGTCTGCTTCATTAAAAGGAATTTCCTCAAGCAAAACGCCATCCAGCTCGACACGCAATAAACGGTCGCCGGTACTTGCAGGCAAGGCTCTGACGGCCATCAGCCCAAGTGCCACAAGCAAAACGCCAAAGACAACCAGCAAGTCTCCCTTTTTCCACTTCACAAAAACCCACTTCTTTCACTGTTTTTCATCTTCATTGTACCACATTGCCTGCTTGGGCAAAAGGGCAAGAGTCGCAAAAAATGCTTTCAATATAAGGCAGTCCGGCTGCAGCCTCTATGTTCTACGACTTTTTGGCTTTCTTTTTCTCTTTCTCTTTTTTTTCGATCAAAATTGCGGCGTCGGGACAAACCAATTCACAAATACCGCAAACGATACATTGTTCTAAGCGCGCAGGAACAATAATCGGTGTCCCGTAAACTCCCAGCTCCTTACCCCAGTCCAAAACATCTGTAGGGCACTTTTCTTTGCACAAGCCGCAACCTTTGCAGAGGTCGGGAGAAATGTTAAAACAGCCTTTTGTTCCTTCATATTGCAGTTTGCGAAAAGTTTTCCTGCTCATACTTTTCCTTCCTCCCGCAACGCAGTATCCATCAATTCAACGCCTTTTTGCAGTGCGTTAAAATTCAATTCCCGCAATTTGGGGTTGTCCGTGAATTTTTTGCCCAATTTCGACTCAAGCGCTTTCTCAATCGTCTTCATCTCGACAATGCCTGCCGCCCGCACAGTTGCCCCCAAGATAATCATATTAAATACACGTGGGTGCAGTTCTTTTTGAGCGATAGCAGTTGCCGGAATACCAATCAATTGCTTAGCATTTTGCGGCAGTGACTCCTCTTTGGATTTTGCCTGCCTGCCTATTTTGCCGGCTTGCGCTTCAGGCGCCACAGTATCATAGGACTGAAGCCCGATTACTTCGTCAGCCACTTCCGGCGGTGAAATCAAAGAGCTGTCATACACAAAAAGGGTATTATGAGTAACATACTGAAGCGTTCTTGCCACAGCCCGTTCGCTAAGAGCAATCACTATATCTGCAGTCTGAAATTTAGGAGAACCAATCTGTTCCTCAGAAATCTGCACAAAGGCAAGCGAAACACCTCCGCGCTGTTCTATGCCAAAGTTAGGAATATACAAAGCTTCTTTGCCCTCTTCGTTACCGGCTTCAGCTAAGATATCCCCGATTGATTGAACTCCTTGGCCGCCTTCTCCTGCAATGGCAATCTTAATCAATTTAGCCATCAGCTGTTCCCCTCATCTTTTTCCGCCGTCAGAAATTCGCCAATTTTAAAATAGCCGGCCATCTCTTCTTCCATAAAAACCCACGTCTGCTTAGCATTTGTCCGCCAGTTAGTGGGACAGCAAGAAATTACCTCGAGGAAAGAAAAACCATTGCCCGCCAATTGATTTTCCACAGCTTTTTTCATGAATTTCTTTAACTGCTTAAGATTAGTAACGCTCCCACGTGCCACATATGCACCTGGTGAAGCAATCGCCGCCACCATTTCCGGACCTAGTGTGGGGCTGCCTGTTTCCTTCATATCACGTCCGTAAGGAGAGGTCTCCGTTTTCTGACCGGGAAGCGTAGTCGGTGACATCTGGCCTCCCGTCATTCCATAGTTGCAGTTATTTACCACAATAGCCATAATCTTTTCATTACGAAAAGCAGTGTTTACCAAATGTTGTGAACCGATGGCATAGGCACCGCCATCTCCCATATAAGCAATGCAAAGAAGCTCCGGTCTGGCTCGTTTAATACCTACCATCACCGGGTTGGTACGGCCATGATGTGTTTGCACAGTATCCACATCAAAAAAATCCCAGGCCAGCAAGGAACAACCGATATCAACCCCAAAAATAAGCTTTTCTTGAATAGCCAGTTCATCAATCACATCACCCAACACTTTGAGCACCATCCCATGGCCACAGCCGGGGCAAAATTTATGTGGTTTGGATTCCAGGCGCCATGATTTAGGCATTGCTAAACGCTCAGCCATTTTTCTCCCACCTTTCTAGCTATGGCTCTCGATATGCTCCACGATTTCCTCTGCAGTAATACCAACGCCCGGCTTATAGATTGTCTGAAAAGTTTTCACAGGTACATTAAAAAGCGCTTCCTTAAAAAGCCGTGCCAATTGTCCAAGCGCTGATTCCACAAGCAGAAAATTGCTGCATTTTTCAGCAACAGCCTGTAACTGTTTCTCCGGGAAAGGACGAAGTGTTACCGGGCGAAAGTAACCAACATTATAACCTTTAGCCCGCAGGCGGTTCATGGCCGCGACTGCCGCACGGCTAACGACCCCATGGGCAACGATCACCACTTTTGCATCATCAATCTGCTGAAAATCTGCTTCAACAATTTCTGCTGCCATTTGATCGTACTCCCGTTGAATATTCATAGCTGCCTCAAACAGTTCCTCCTCAACACTAAAGGCGTTACGCAGGTGGTCTGCCGGACGGTCTCTGCCGGGCAAACCCGGTTTGCCCAAAAAAGCCTCAGGCTGCACAAGTGCAGTGCCCCGCTCTTGCGGATCATGCATCAGCAGCGACTCGCGCATTTTTGCCTGATAACCATCCCCCAGGATTATGGCGGGAAAGCGATATTTCCAAGCGGCGTCAAACGCTTTAATCGTATAATCATATAACTCTTGGTGGGAGGAGGTGGAATAGACTATCCGCCATCCTTCTCCGTTCCCGCCAAATGTCACCATGTTTACCTCCTGCTGGGAGTAAATCACAGTAGCTGTAGAAGGACCGCCTCGCTGTTGTACCACTAAAACCATGGGAATACGCATCATCTCAGCCATAGACAAAGGTTCCTGGAAGAGCGTGGTTCCCGGACCGGCTGTAGCAGAAAAAACTTTTTTGCCTCCCAGCACACCGCCGATAGTAGTAAAACCGGCAGAGAGCTCGTCCTCCGTCTGCAAAAACTTTTTGTTAAACTTGGGAGCCAACCTTGTCCAGTAGTGCATGATTTCATTCTGCGGCGTAATCGGATACCCATTCATAATTTCAGCTCCTGCTGCCACCGCCGCCCAAGCCACAGCCTCATTCCCCGTCATAAATACTCTTTTTTCCGCTTTGCTCAGCTTATCCATTTGCAAACGCCTCCCGGCTAAATAATTCCGCTTTAATGACAAAAAATCTGATTCACTTCTTGCTACCAAAAGGCTTTTTCCATATACCGTTTCAAGTAACGGATAGGATTTCCGCGCCGGTCCACGCTGCCCAATTGAGTCTGGAAACGCTCCTCCACAGCAGTTGCGATAACAGGTATCCCCAAAACTTCCGCTACAGCTGCACCAAGTTCTACACCTTGATTGATTACGGCTAAATCTGTTTCGTCGCCAAGATGTGTATTGTTTACCAGTCCATCAAGCCGCTCAAACCCCTGTAAATATTCAACAATATCTTCCAGGTTAGCCGTCATTGGCCGGGAAACATTTAGCACAGCAAAAACTTTAAGCTCCGATGCTGCAAATCCCTCAAGTATATTAAACACCCGACTGCCTGAGACACCGTAACCGACATCAATAATCACATGGCCCTCTCTCTGCAGAGCCCAGCGCATTTGCGGCATCAACAAAGAGCCTGTTTCACCAAAACCCAGCACATCTTTCGTCTCCCAAGCAATAACATCCAAGCCCATGGCTTCCAACTCCCGCTTTAGCGGTCTTAGCGTATAAAAAGGTTCTACTAAATCCAGATCGACCAATGTCACCGGCAGTTCACCGCCAAGCAAAGACAAAGCTCGGTTAATCGCTACTTCACTCTTTCCGCTGGCATATTCTCCCACATATGCTTCCATAATGCGCACCTGAATATCTCCTTTTGCTGATACCAGCTTTAGCTTGTCCTAAATCAAACACTTCATTACAAGAAAAACGACCCTAGATACGCCATTTAGCTCATCCGGGCCGTACACAAACTGATCTGAATAAAACGACAGCTCCTTAATTTCACAAGAAGTCTTAATAAGATTAGCCACAATCCAAATTATACCATTGTTTTCAGTATAGCGTCAAGCTGTGTCGAAAATTGCTTTATGCTAACATCTGTTGCAACAAAAGCAGCATGGCCAACCCGGGCAGCCCTAAGTAACCTACCACTAAAACGGTAAACGCATTAACACCGATTACCGCACCAAATAAAGATCCTACCAGATTAAAAACTAAAATCAAAACAGCGCCCAAAATCCCGCTCAACATCACGCGGACCGCAAACCTAACCGGCGTTACCAGCATTTTGCCCACAAAATATAACACGAACAAACCAAAAACCGCAGCCAATATCACATTAAGGTCAATTGTTGGCACGGGCAATCCTCCTTTCACGCAATGCATCAATTGTAGCCGGCAGCCTGTAACCCTCCTTGTCAGCTTTTTTCAGTAAGAAAGTATACTTTCGTTCCGCCGCATCCATCGCATAAATAGCATAATCTACCAAATCGTGATCTGTCACATGATTAAAATGAGTCGCCGCTGCCCACCACTCAAGGCGAGCTTCTTCGACCAGTTCAAAAAAATCTTTCTCCTTTGTCCCCATGGACTCCTCTACCGGTGAAAGCTTGGACAACAGAGCTGCCCAGAAAGCGAGCACTTGCTTCTGTAAGACTACTCTCATCAAATTGATTCCTCCTCCAGACAAATTGCTATCCGGTTAGTAATCTATATGTTGTCCAATTCTTTCCTATTCCAATTCAATTGCCCCAAAATTTGTTACAGTCGTCCGGTTTTTTTGCAAAAAAAACTCGCCGGAGCATCCGGCGAAATTATCTTTTTAACACCTTATTATCCACAGTTATTAGCAAATCAACCTATATAAACACTAGAAGTCACGCCGACCTTCCATGGCGCGCGAAAGAGTAACCTCATCTGCATACTCCAAGTCGCCGCCTACCGGCAGCCCATGGGCAATACGTGTGACACGCAGCCCAAGCGGCTTTAAAATCCGGGCGATATAAAGCGCTGTGGCCTCTCCTTCGACATTGGGATTAGTGGCTAAAACAACCTCCCGGAATGACCCCTCGCTTATTCTTGTTAGCAACTCCCGAATGCGAAGCTGGTCAGGACCGATGCCGTCGATAGGGGAAATTGCGCCGCCCAAAACATGATAAAGACCTTTAAACTCCCGTGTCCGCTCTAAAGCTAACACATCGCGTGGATCCTGAACAACACAAAGCAAGGAGCGGTCACGGCGGGAATCACGACAAACAAAACAGGTTTCGTCGTCGCTAAAATTTCCGCAACTTTGACAATAGCGCGTTTTATCCCGTGCATTCACCATAGCCCTTGCCATCGTCACCACTTCTTCTCGCGGCAGCGAAAGAACAAAAAATGCTAAACGTTGTGCTGTCTTTGGCCCGACCCCGGGCAATTTCTGAAATGCTTCAATCATACGAGCAATCGGTTCGGGATAATACACGCACTAACCTCCGTCCGTTTTAGAACAACCCGGGGGGCAGGTTTAAACCGCCGGTGAGTTTTTGCATCTCCGCTGTCATCATCTCTTCCACTTTACGCAAACCTTCATTTACCGCAGCCATAATCATATCCTGCAACATTTCAAGATCAGCCGGGTCTACAGCCTCAGGGTCAATAGTTAGGCTAACCAATTCTTTTTTGCCGCTAACCTCCACACGTATCATTCCACCGCCGCTTGAGGCCATCACTGTTTTCTGTTGTAATTCCTCCTGCATTTTCAGCATTTCTTTTTGCATCTTCTGAATTTGCTTCATCATATTGCCCATATTGCCATTCATCTAAAAACCTCCTTCATTTATCTGTTCAATTCGTCAATCACCTGTCCGTGAAATATTTCCACTGCAGAACTAAACATTTCTTCCGGATCTTTTTCAACAGTAACAGCTCCGCTGCCGTTTGTCACTTTTACACAACAGACAGCAAGCTCCACACCAAAAACTTCTTTTAACACAGCTTGTAACGGCTTCTTATTTTCAGGACTGTCCATCATTTCACAATGGATCTGCGCTTCATAACGCACCTCCAAAGTACTGCCGTCACGAAAACCCACATCGCCTGATAGCAATAATGCATGCGTCTTAACGCTTTCTTTTTTTAGAAGCTCCATAACCCGGGGCCACATCCGTGTCAAACTGGGCAGGGGCTGAATCTTTTCAGTCGCTGCGGCAGACTGCTCCGGTCTGCTAATTTCCGCTGCGGCAGATTGTATCGTCACAACATTCGCCTCAGGCGCAAGCTGCGCCGCCCCTCCACCTGACAAAAAGAGACGGAAAATAGTCAACTCCCAGAGAAGACGGGGACGAGTTGTCCAGCGTACTTCCGCCAGCAACCCATGCAGCTCAGCCAATATGCCGCCGATTGTCCCCATCCCCAACGCTTCCGCCTGTTTTGTCAGCGGCTGCAACCAGTCAGGTCCAATGTTCAGCCGCTCAGCCTCTTTGCCGCATGCCAAGACTACCATCAAATCGCGGTAATAACGAACTGCCTGCTGTGTAAAATGGTACAGATCCTTTCCGGCAACAGCAACATCATCAAGCAAAAACAGTGCAGCCGACAAATCCCGCCGCAGCAAAGCCTCCGTCAACAAATGAAAGACATCTCTGCCCACGGCACCCAAAACTGCCAAAACATCTTCCTGCTCTACCTCACCGGAAGAATAAGCCAAAACCTGCTCCAACAAAGAGAGCGCATCTCGCAGTCCGCCGTTTGCCTCTTCTGCAAGCAAATATACAGCATCTTCGCTGATCGTGCGACCGTTCGACCGGGCGACGGAACGCAGCCTCTCAGCAATTTCCGCAATACCAATCAGATGAAAATCTAATCTTTGACAACGCGAAACTATGGTTGCCGGCAGCTTATGCGGCTCCGTAGTGGCCAAGACAAACAGCACTCGGCTGGGAGGATCCTCCAGGGTTTTAAGCAATGCGTTGAAGGCTTCTTGTGACAACATATGCGCTTCATCTATTATAGCCACTTTGTAACGTACTTCTACCGGCGCATAGCGAACTTTTTCGCGCAATTCCCGGATATCATCAATTCCGCGGTTTGAAGCTGCGTCAATTTCCAGCACATCCATAACACGCCCCGCTTGAATACCGAGACAAGCTGCACATAGATTGCACGGCTCACGAGCCGGACCGGCCTCACAGTTAATTGCTTTCGCAAGAATTCTCGCCACGCTAGTTTTACCGGTGCCGCGCGGGCCGCAAAACAAATAGGCATGAGCCAACCGCTCTTGTTCCAAAGCATTTTGCAAAGTCCTGGCCACATGCTCCTGTCCCACCAGCTCAGCAAAAACCTGTGGACGCCATTGCCGATAAAGTGCCTGATACATACAAAACCACCCGCCGTCTTCCTTCTAACTCCTAATTCAGCGCTTGCGTCCGAAAATCCTCTAGACTATCCTGACTTTTGGCAAATATTCATCATGTTACAAAATTCCCTCTCCCTCTGGGAGAGGGTAGGGTGAGGGCAGCGCTCATATTATTTGCCGTGCAATAAAAAATTCCCCAAATTTAAAGGGGAATTCTTTAAAGTTAATGATCGTGCACCCGCCTTTGACCCGTTTTCCCAGGCGTTACCCTGGTAGTTAGCTCAAACCAGGCTACCCCGTAACACCCGCAAGAACTTGCTTACCGCTGCTTCCTTCCGGACCTGACGGGGTTTACAAACTTGCGCCGCACGAGACCCGACCGTCAACACCACTTACCGGGGTCAGACCCTAAAATCCGGGGCCGGGGACAGGAATTCGACCCTGCTATAGCGGGTTGCAGGTACAGGGCACCGCTACCTCCCCATCTAGCACGACCAAACTTTATAGAAAAATATGGCGGAGAGAGAGGGATTCGAACCCTCGAGACAAGGTTTTGCCCCATCTACTCGCTTTCCAGGCGAGCGCCTTCGTCCAGCTCAGCCATCTCTCCGGAGTACAAAATCGAAACCTCACTTTTTCAAAAGCAAGGAATCCACCTCGACATTAATATATTCTACTACTCTTTTAGCTCTTTTTCAAGTAGCTAATGCTGCCAAATTTAAAAGGCAGGTCAAAACCTGGCTACTCGCTCATTTCATAAGCACCATTTAAAGCATAAACCTGAGTTTCCCAAACTCTCCGGTAGCGCTCCCCATTTACCACAGGCTTACGGAACATTTTCTGCAATAACTCCATCTGAGCTTCGGTGCTACCCTGCCTACTGTAAAGCTGAAGAGCAAATTTGGAAAAATCTCTGACCATAAAATCAAAAATCTGATCAACCAAGTCGTCATCTAATTGATAAATGTCAGCGTTTTCTAAAATCAACTGCCCATAAACTATCAGTGTGAAAATTTCACCCAACCCCAAAAGAAAATCTGTGTCCTGACGCTGTGCTTCATCAGGCGTAGCCTTAGCCAACATATTTTTAAACAATGCTATCTGCTCCCGAAACACTACGATATTGGGCAAATCCCTGCTCTCGTAAGCAAGATTATAATCGTGGAAACATATTTTATTTAAACCCCGCGCAGGTCCCTGCGCAAACAAAAAATCGTCATTAGCTGGCTGATCCTGCTTTGGCAACTCCGGATAGACGGCGCTGTTGAAGAAATAGTTAGCCATAAATTTAACAATCAGCGCAATATTAACATGAACAGTCCCTTCCAGCTTTGGCAACGCGCGGATATCCCTGGCAGCCATTTCAAAATATGTATCTGCCTCAAAACCTTTTGCCGCAATCACATCCCAGAGCAAATTAATTACTTCCTCGCCCTGGGTTGTAACTTTCATTTTCACCGTAGGATTATATAAAAGATACCGCCTGTCTTGCGGAGAAGCAGCCCGCATATAATCTGCGGCCCGCAGCGCAAAAAGTTTCATGGCAACTAAGCGGCTATAGGCCTCTGTGAACATTTGCCTTACATGCGGAAAATCTGTAACATACATGCCGTAAAGCCGACGATTAGCCGCATGATTTATTGCCTCATAAAAAGCGTGAGTGCAGATGCCAATAGATGCCCAACCTAAGTTGTATTTGCCCACATTTACAGTATTTAAGGCTGCGTCCCATGCTTCTTCACCCTGTGATAAAAGGTCGCTCTCCGACACAGGGTAATCGTGCAACCTAAAATCTGCCACATAGGACTGGGAATTCACTACATTTTTGACAAGTTCATACTTTCGGTTTCGATAGTTGGCCACAAAAAACACATACTCTCCGCTCTCACCCATCTTCCCAAAGGTGGAAACCATCTCTGCTGCATTACCATTGCCGATATAATACTTTTCTCCATTGGCCAGAAAACTTCCATCCGGCTGTGGCGAGAGTCTCATCTCAGTTGCGTAGATATCAGCGCCATGCTGTCGCTCCGACAAACCAAAGGCAAACAGCTCCCCATTTTTTAAAAGCTGAGCCGCTTTCCGTTTCGCCCCCTCGTTACGACTCATCCAAATCGGTCCCAGCCCAAGGATGGAAACCTGCCAGGTATACCAATAATGAAGGCCATAGAATGCCAACACCTCGTTAAATGCGCAATTTCGCCAAGTATCCCAGCGACATTGGCCCTCACCATATTGCGGTGGTGTCAGCAATGTGTATAAAAGCTCGTTTTCCTTAAAAAATTGGATAAGGTCATCATACCAAACCCGTTCCCGGTCATCCTTCTTCAACTGCCTTTTACCTTTATCCTCAAAGAAAGCAACTACTTTCAAGACTATTTCGCGCGTTGCCTCATCGCCACAGCTATCCTGCAGCTGGCTTGGGTTTAATAAAATCACTACTTCCACCTCCAAGTTTGTTTCCCTGAATAAATATTATAGAATACAATTAATTCTGGCAAGTTAAATCTTTTTCAGAAGCAATAAAAAAGCCCCACATTTCAGGGGGCGGAGGCTAGAACATCTTCTTTTTCAGCCGGACTGAGCGTGGGCTGTTACCTATAATTAGTAAACTGCAATTCCTGGCCGTAATCTTGCTCTCTTAGAAACGCGATGACTTGCTGCAGGTCGTCCCGATTTTTCCCGGAAATCCGAATTTGGTCTTCCATAATTTGCGATTGAACCTTTAACTTCAACCCTTTGATATCCTTGATTATCTGTTTGGCCGTCTCTACTTCAAGACCCTGTTTTAACTTAATCATCTGCCGCACCGTACCGCCTCCGGCATTTTCCAGCTTACCGTAATCCAAATTTTGAATTGGCACTTGCCTGCGCAGCAATTTTGTCTGCAAAATATCAATTACACTTTTTAATCTAAAATCATCTTCAGCCACAATTTTCAAAGCATCCTCTTCCAGACTTACAGCAGCCTTACTGTTCTTAAAGTCATAGCGCTGCTGTATTTCCTTATTCGTCTGGTTAATCGCGTTGTCTACTTCTTGCATATTCACTTTGGAAACAACATCAAAAGACTCATCTTTAGCCATAATCCCCAACCCCTTCCCTTTTGAACACAGTGTCTATTCAAATAGGTCGACCAAATCACGTAATGCACGTGGCAGAATTTTACGATGTACTAATTTTCCAAAATGTTTCCTCTTCAAACCCGACAAAGCCTCTCTTGCATTTTAATAATGGCACAAAATGCTTATTGTTACAAGGATTATGTGCTTAAATTAAAATTTTGCTTTATCGTCTACGCATACTCCCTTATTTACACAAGCTGCGCAAAAAATATAAATCAAAAAAAGGCATGGTGTTATGCTCCATGTCGCTGTAGTAGTAACGTTGGTTATATGAGTCCGTACTTTTTAGTTATTTCTTTTAGCTCATCGACCCATTCTTTAAGCGGAATTTCCTTGTTTGTTTCATTTGCTCGGATAGCATTTCTTGCAACATCACGAAGTAAGATCAGAGCCATATCAAGCTGCTTAAGTATCATTTTGCCGTTTTCGCCTAATTCGTTGCCAAGGTTTATTTCCGATTGAGATATTTTATGTAGACTTTGAAAATGTTTGATTTTCTCTAAAACGGATTTATCCGAAACAAATTCCTCAAGAGTTAAATCACGCCTGAGAGAATTGCATTTTTGACAGGCAGGGATAATATTGCCCTTAATGAATCGACCACCTTTTGATGATGGTATCAAGTGATCCGCCGATAACTGAATTGTATCGCCACTCATTCCGCAATACGCACAGCAGTTATTGAATTGCTTGAAACTATATTCATAAGCCGAAGGATCGTTATTGGATAAAAGCAAGCCATCAAGTATAGCTTTCTTAAATCTGCCTTTGCCAACGCCAAGCTGCTGAGTTAAAGAATTTCGCTTACCCATTATCCAACCTCCTTGCAATTACTGAAGCACCTATATCTATCACAGCCACACCCCTATAACATCATACATCCGCTTTGTCGCTTTTCTGCGCTTGGCATAAGCCAGAAGGTTCTTAATATTTTTTTTTGGATCAGTGAGGTATGCCTGAACCGCTTTATTAAAAGTTTCCTTATCCATGTCAGATTCGTATTTGAGGCACTCGCAAATAAGCCTGTCCCGGTCAAAGATTTTCATAATACAACCATCAATCTCTATAGTGGTTACACCGTAAGAGAGGCGCTCCGGTGTTACAAAGAACGGGTTTACATGAGGATAATCCATTTTGAACCGGGAGCGGGAAGCATTTTTACTTATGATGATATCCCATTGCATTGGCGTCCTGTCGCTGTATCCATAATAGAAAAGAGCGGTATTAAGCCAGAGCACACCATCAGGAAAGAGGCGGGCAACAATGGCCGCTTCGTCTAGATCGTCCGATGGAAAACGATAATACCCTGTCTTGATTTTTTCAATAACTCCGTTTTTGATCAGACGCTTTATATCCGTGGAGTCGATTTTAAGCGAAGAAAGCTGCGAGGTTTTAAGCACCCCGTTGTTGCTTTCAAATACTTTTTTAAGTTCATTTTTATCCATTTGAATCACCACTAAATCACCGACAAAAACATACAAACGTCGGTATTTTGGCGTTATTATAACAAAGAGCATGGGGTGATGTCAACACTAATTTACCGACAAAAAATTATATTTGTCGGTAAATTAGTGTTCTCCACAAGGTCGCGCATACCGCGCGCGCACAAAAAAAGCCTGTCGTATATTTAACAGGCCTTGGATTGCTGGTGGGGCTAAAAGCCCCAAAATGGCGGAGGGGGCGGGATTCGAACCCGCGTGCGATTGCTCGCAAACTGATTTCGAGTCAGCCCCGTTATGACCACTTCGATACCCCTCCGTATATAGTTTGACTGCCGAAGCAGAAAAACGCTTTCCAAAAAACTGAAATTATAAACTTTCTGCTACTTACGACGGCTCCGGAAAAATTGCTGCATCAGCTTGGCAGCCTCTTCGGCCAAAATACCGCCTGTAACTTCAAGCCGATGATTTAAACGATCATCTTCAGTAATAGCATAAAGAGAATGAACAGCACCCGCTTTTAAATCCAAGGCACCGTAAACAAGTCGGGATACCCGTGCCTGAACCAAAGCGCCGGCACACATAGGGCAAGGTTCGATAGTGACGTAGAGCGTAGTATTTGACAGTCGCCAGCCCCCAAGCCTTCTTGCCGCTTCCCGCAAAGCTACAACCTCAGCATGAGCTGTGGGATCTGCATGTTCCTCACGCAAATTATGACCCCGAGCTATGATTTGTCTGTCAAGAACAAGTACCGCGCCGATTGGCACCTCTCCTTTATCAAAAGCTTTACGGGCCTCGAAGAGTGCCTCGTGCATAAATTCCTGGTCTGTCAAGCTTATCACTCTCAACCGCATCATTGATAAAATGCCAATGCGTTAAGCATTGGCATTTTTAGCTGCCGAAACAACCGGCAAACAGCGCAAACCGAGCCTGCGAAAAAAGAAGAGCATAACTACATAGCCAACCACAAACAGTATATCCCAAGCTCACAGACTTAGTCAAGCATTTACATTAATCCCTGTGCATAGCCTGCAATCAAACTTGCCTAGACCGCCGAGAACAGAATTACACACCTTGCCTTTTAATTTCCCCTATATTCCCATGACCAAAGTTGCAATGCCGAAATAAATAACAAGACCGGTGATGTCTTTTATGGTAGTTATAAGCGGTGCTGACACAACGGCGGGATCAACCCCGAAACGATCAAATATTACAGGCATAAAAGCACCAACAAAAGATGACACGGTAATAGTGGCAATCATAGCGCCGCCTACGGCTACGCCTATCATGGGTACACCCTGCCATAGTTGACCCGCTGCGCCAATTACAACACCACAAATGACACCCATCGTTATCCCGATTACTACTTCTCGCATAAGACATTTCCAAACATTCTTATTATTGATATCTCCGGTTGCCAGACCCCTGATGACAATCGTCGAAGTCTGAATACCTACATCGCCACCCATATCCATAATTACCGGTATAAACATCGCCAGCACAATGACGGCAGTCAACGCTTCCTCGAAAACTCCGATAACGCCGCCCGCAAGCAGTCCGCCAAAAAGAGTTATGATAAGCCACGGGAGGCGGAAGCGTATGGCGTTAAGCACAGAAACCTGCAACAATTTATCCTTCATGGTAGTGCCGTGAACTGCCGCCATCAGATAAAAGTCCTCGGTATTTTCTTTCTCAATCACCTTGACCACATCATCTACGGTGATTATTCCAACTAATCTACGTTCATGGTCTACCACCGGCAGGCTCAATAAATCGTATTTTTTGAACACAGAAGCAATATATTCCTGATCTTCATGAGTATTTACCGATACTAACTCTTTGCGCATAATATCTTCAATTACAGTTTCCGGTGAGGCCATGATAAGATCTTTGAGTGATACCGATCCTTCAAGCTTTCTGTGTGAATCAACGCAATAGCAGGTATATATTGTTTCCTTATCGAGAGCAGTTGTACGTATTCTTTCGAATGCCTGTGCCACAGTCATCTGTTTATTTAAATCAACGAACTCAATGGTCATCAAAGAGCCTGCGGAGTTATTGGGGTATTTCAGGAATTGGTTAACAAGCTTTCTTTCGGTTTCGGTAGAATTTTTGAGTATCTTCTTAACTAGATTAGCCGGCATTTCCTCTAGAAAGTCAATTTTATCGTCGAAAAACAATCCGTTTACTATTTCAGACAGTTCATCTTCGTTGGTAAGCTTGGAAATTGCAGATTGTTTTTCAGTCGACAAGTGCGCGAAAACATCAACGGCCATATCCTTTGAAAGAAGACGGAAAGCGAGGATTGAGTTTTTATCATCAGTGTGTTCCAGAAGCTCTGCAATATCGGCAGCAAACATCTCTGATAATACGTTTTTAAGGGTTGCGTAATCCTTCATTGATGAGAGCTTCGTAAGTTCTTTTAATGTCATGATGAAACCTCCTGTCAAATAAAAAAGACTTGAACATATTGCGCCATTTTTCCTTTCCGCATCAGAACATAAAGGAAACAGACAGCAATACGTAAGCCCATTAAGTGGCAGAAGGAATGACCAAGTGAATTATAATCAAATCCAAGCTGACTCAATGAGGTAATAGTGCATGCCCTTCCCAATAGTTCTGTTCGGTTCTTTGAAATTGCCTGATAAACTACTAGGATCGGCGTCCACACTATCACCTCCTAACCATGGCAAAAGTAGTTCCAACAGCGGTACCCAGCGCGATTGTGGCATAATGGGTTTGGGTAAAACCAAAACGATTCAGGGATGTTACCGCCTACGCCAACTTACCATAAAACACCCAATAAGTCAATGACCTAAGAACCATCATGCAATTGAAACTTTTTTAACATTGGGCAACCTCCCTTCACTCTTAAAACATTCTATCAGCAGGATGAACATGTAGCAATAATTTTTACGCCAAGTCAAGCGCACGAAAAAACCACAAGGGCAAAAAGCTCTCATGGTTCAAGCTTTTCTAAATGGCGCGCCCGGGAGGATTCGAACCTCCGACCTCCTGATTCGTAGTCAGTTACTCTATCCGACTGAGCTACGGGCGCGTAAAGAGATAGTAACACATTCTCCTTGTAAAATCAAGTTTTTAGCCTCTTTTTTTTAAGCACCGCCCGCAGGCATCGCCTTGACTCCATGTGGCCAGTCTTTCATTACCGGCTGATAGCCCTGCCGCCTAATCATTTCTTTTATTTCCCCTATTCCCCGCTCATCAGCAACGGGAAACTGCTGATTGCCTTTTTTTTCTGCGGCAAAATAACCGCCTACCGTAGTTTTTGAACCTACTGACATGGTAGTTACACCTAAAGGCAAAAGATGATCACGCAACTGCGCACGTTCACGGGTAGAGATAGTAATGCCGGCTTGGGGCAAGAAAAGACGAAAAGCCAAGAGAATCTGCACCAATTCTTTATCATTTACCGGGCAGGGAACGCTAAAGCCCTCATGACTTGCACGAACCCTTGGCAGAGAGATAGCAATTTCAGTCGCAGGGTATTGCTTTTGCAAATAATAAGCGTGCAAACCTGCCCAAAAAGCTTCCTGCCGCCAAGGGGCAAGCCCAAATAAGGCTCCGATGTTAATCCGACGCATCCCGGCTTGGCAGGCTCTTTCCGCTGCGTGCAAACGATTGAAATAGTCACGCTTCGGACCGGCAAGATGAAGCTTGGCATAACTCTCCTGCCGGTAAGTTTCTTGGTAAAGAGTAAGACTCTCTGCCCCTGACTGAATCATCTGCGCATACTCTTCGACACTTAAAGTATAAATCTCAAGACCAAGGGATGCGAAATAAGGCTGAAGTATCCGAAGACAGTCTGACAGATAAGCGGTAGTAGCGTGAGTACAGGACTCCCCGGTTAAAAGGAGCAAATGTCTAATGCCTGTGGCAGCAATACTTTTGCCTTCGGCTTCCACTTCGTCAATGCTCAACTGCTCCCGAACAATCTGCTTCCCGGCGTGAAATTGGCAATAAAGACACTGATTGATACAGTAATTGCTCAGATAAAGCGGTGTATAAAGCAAGATATTCCGACCAAAATGCTTAATAGTCAACAGCCTGGCTTTTTGAGCCATGGGCTCAAGCAAAGTTTCCGCCGCAGGAGAAAGGAGCAAGAGGAAATCTGCGGGAGAGATGCTTTCCTTAGCCAGGAGCATCCTTGCCTTACTGCTATCTGTTGATTCAAGTCCCTGCCAAAATTCCTGCCGGTCATAACGCTCCATGTACTGTGCAAAACTCATCAGAACACCACCTTAATCAAGAAAACCGGTCAAAGGTGAACTGGCACGGGCATAACTCGTTTCCCCACCCATTCCCGCCAAATAAGCTAATCTCCCCGACTCTACCGCTAAGCGAAACGCCCGTGCCATCGCTACCGCATCATCGGCTGTGGCAATAGCAGTGTTTAACAATACTGCCGATGCCCCCATTTCCATTGCCTCCGCCGCATGGCTCGGTCTGCCGATTCCGGCATCCACTATTACCGGCACATGACACTCTTCAATGATAATATTGATAAGCTCCTTCAATTTTAAGCCTCGGTTGGTGCCGATTGGTGCCCCTAGTGGCATCACAGCCGCTGCCCCAACCGCTTCCAGCGATTTTGCCACCATCAAATCAGGCGACATATACGGAAGCACGGTAAACCCATCCTTCACCAATTGTTCGGTGGCTTTTAAAGTTTCGTAATTATCGGGCAACAGATATTTTTGATCGGAGATCACTTCGATTTTCACCCAGTCGCCGCAGCCGCCAGCTCTGGCAATGTGAGCCAGCCGGATAGCCTCTGCGGCTGTACGTGCGCCTGAAGTATTAGGCATGACAATCGTTCCGTCTGGAATAAAATCTAAAATATTTTCCTCGCGCTGATCAAAGTCAACACGACGCAAAGCGACAGTCACAACCTGCGTCCCGGCAGCCTCAATTACCTGCTTCATTTTTGGCAGCGGAATTTTGCCTGTGCCAAGGAATAATCTGCTTGAGATTGAGGAATTACCGATTGTTAGCAAATCTTTAGCCAAGCTCAACCACCTCCCAAAAATTTCAAAATTTCAAGTTGGTCTCCTTCGTTTAAGATGGTTTCCGACAATAAAGAACGCTCGATAATCTCAAAGTTTAACTGCACTACCACATAGGATGCGTCAAGCTCCTTTTGGCTTAATAACTGTTTTATTGTACAATTCTCCGGCACTTTTTCCTGCCGGCCGTTAACTTTTACGCAAACCATCTCTGTTTCCTCCTTGCTTTTTGCGCTGAAAGACCCTTAACTGCCGTATGTCCAGGCAGTCCGGAAAACACCCGCTTAACTTACGCTTTTTTTGCCGCAATACGCGCCTTAAACCTTCTTGCTGCTCCCACAACATCTTCGGCGGCTACAACCGCCCTAATAACTGCGACATTGCTGGCACCGGCGTCAAGAACCTGTTCAAGATTGGTTTCATCAATCCCCCCGATAGCCACAAAAGGGACTGTTAACCGGCGTGACACATTCGCAACCAACTCCAAGCCTACCGGCAGCGCTTCAGGTTTGGTGGGTGTAGTAAAAACCGGACCAACACCCAGATAGTCAAGCGGCAAAGCGGCGGCCGCCAGTGCCTGTTCCAAAGAATGAGTGGAAAGACCGATGATTTTTTTAGACCCGAGTTTTGCCCGAGCTTCGCTAACAGGCAGATCATCCTGACCAAGATGTACTCCGTCAGCATCAATCGCTAAAGCAACATCTACATGGTCATTAATAATAAAAGTGGCGCAATACCGTCGAGCCAGCTCCTGAAGTTTGCTGCCAACTTCCACCATTTCCCTGACAGTCATATTTTTTTCGCGCAACTGAATGACTGTGGCGCCACCAACCAGAGCATCCTCCATCACCTTCAGCAATTCCCGATCGGGAGTAAAACATTGCCCGCTGATTACATATAGAGACAAATCTAAATTTTTCATAACTCACCCTCCGGTTTGAAATAAAGACATAAAAACCGTGGACCCTGCTGTCCACGGTAAATGCCGGCATTTTTACCGTCTGCCCGATCCTTCCCTCCGCTGGTATTACCCATCTCAGGTTCAAAGAGTTGGCCAAGTTTATCGCCCTTGCCTCTCAACTCGCGCTTGCGAGTACCCCTAGGTTTCTTCAATTACTTACATTGTAGATAAAGTTGCCCTCCTTTGTCAAGTTGTTACCGATAACACTTTAGTCTTCTTCGCTCCATTGAAAGGATTTTTTTGATTTAAAGAGAACTTGAAAGAGAACTTGATAGAAAAAATCGGAGGCGTTTTATGGCCGTTATAACAGTTTCGCGGCAATTTGGTGCCGGAGGAGAATTGCTGGCAAAGAAGCTGGCAAATGAGCTGAATTTCCCCTTAATTGACAGAAAAGCCATCGTGGAAGCCTTAACTGAGATGGGCTTGTCACCGCAATTATTAAAGTTTGATGAGCAAGCGACCAAGGGGGAAGATGCGGAAAAGCGTCAACGCTTTTATCTGACTGCTCTGCATGAGCATTTGCTAACACTGGCCGATAAGGAGTCGTATGTACTGGTGGGAAGAGGCGGACAATTTTTATTCCGCAACCGCCCGGACGCTTTTCATGTGCTGGTTTGCGCTCCCTTTAACCAGCGGGTGCAATGGGTTCATGAAATCTATAATCTTGAGAAAAGCCCAGCCTGCCTGCTGGTAAGAGAACACGACCGCCGAAAAAAAAGGTATCTGCGACAAGTTTTTGACCGCGCCTGGCTGGATCCTGAAGTTTATGACCTGGTTGTTAACACCAAAACACTGACTCCTCAAGGAGCCGCCACTTTGGCGAAACAAGCCGCCGGCAGTTTTCTTGAGCGTAATATGCGGGATAGCGCTGCAGTCAGCTTGCGCACGGCTAAACGGGAGCAGAATATTGCCGACAAGCAGCCTTCTTCCTTTATGCATCCCAGTGAGGAAGAATTTGCCCGCATGCTTAATTTTTACCATATCCCCTGGCAGTATGAACCGAAAACATTCCCCCTGCAATGGGACAGCGAAGGAAGAGTCACAGAAGCTTTTTCGCCCGATTTTTATCTGCCCGAGCAGAACCTGTATGTAGAACTGACTACTCAGCGGCAGAAACTTGTCTGGAAGAAAAATAAAAAAGCACGTCGCCTAAAGGAATTATATCCTGAAATTAATGTTAAAATAATCTATAACAAGGATTATCAACATATTTTGGAATCCTTAGGCATCGACTAAGAAATGGAGCAGCAAAATGTCATACCGCCTGGAACCTGTGTTGTGCCGCACAACGATTGAAGAACGCATTGCCGAGTTAGGCAAGGAACTCTCTCGCGATTACCAAGGCAAACAGCCTGTTCTTGTCTGCGTTTTGCGAGGCAGCGTCTATTTTGCCGTAGATTTGACTCGCGCCATTACCATACCGCATCTCCTTGATTTTATTTCCATTTCAAGCTATAGCCAAGAGACTGACCCCATAGGGATTGTACGAATTACAAAAGATCTGGACACACCTATCGTGGGACGCGAAGTATTGATTGTGGAAGATATAGTTGATACCGGACTAAGCCTACATTATCTCATTCGCAACCTAAAAACCCGCTCTCCGGCGGGATTGCGGGTTTGCACACTCTTAAACATTCCGGCACGGCGTATTGCCAACGTGCCCATTGATTACCAAGGTTTTGAACTGCCCAATATTTATGCGGTAGGCTATGGACTAGACTATCATGAAAACTACAGAAATTTACGAGACATCTTCTCACTGGTAAAAGAAGAAACATAAAACCAGACCCCAACAAACCTTCCGGCTTCCTGCAGTTACGGATTTACATCGCTTCCCATGCCGCGCTTCACCGCCCCCGGGCGGGATTTCCGGCACAAAACCGCTCATCCGTCACCTCATCCTTCCGGCACAACGCACTTTCTCACGCGACCGTAGGACGTCCGACTTTGCAGTTACCGGGCTGTTACCACACAGTGGCTGCCCACGTACACTGCAATCCATCGTTTAGAACCCATCTTGCCTCTCGGAATCTGGCTGATTTCATTATCGCAAAAGGCAGTCGTTTTGTCAAGTAAATTTTCAAAAAATTTTGACTTTTAATAGCGTCGATTTTATTAGCAAACGCAATATCTAAACAAAAAAAAGAACCAGACCCCAACAGACCGCATTGTTACCCGGCGGAACTCCCAAGCGCTCATACGGTGATTTCTCTCCATACTTTGCAACCGGTTAAATCGTTCCTGCTCCGTGTGACCAGCGCACTTTGGACTTCTCCTCAGTAACACTCACACACTTCACATGGCACCCTCGCGATACGGGCATTGCTTTTCTCACACTGTGATACTTCACCACGCGCCGTCACCGGGCTTTACCAGGAAACTACTGCCTCTCGGAATCTGGTAAGCTCATTATCGCACAGAGCAAGCCGACTGTCAAGGATTTTTCTTAACAAAATTGACAAAATTTATTAACAAATTCTTAACAAGTTGACACTCGTGAAGAGCATTAAGCTCAGCTTTCACTTAAAGAAATCGGCTCAAAAAAACAAAAACAGGGCTGCGTGCCCCGAGTTCTAAATATATGGCGGAGAGAGAGGGATTCGAACCCTCGAAGCAGGTTTTAATCCCGCTTAATCGCTTAGCAGGCGACCGCCTTCGACCGACTCGGCCATCTCTCCGTATTTACCTTCTTAACTCCGCCAAGCAAAGATGGCGGAGGGGGTGGGATTCGAACCCACGGCTCTTACGAGTCACTGGTTTTCAAGACCAGCTCCTTAAACCGCTCGGACACCCCTCCGAACGCAAATCTAAGTATAGCACACGCCACATAGCTTGTCAATTGCATCGCGCGTAAAACAAGGTTCAACCTCGCTCGGAGGCTGAACCCCGCGTTCAGTCAATTTTAAAGCAATGCCTTAATGCAAATCGCTAAGACGATTTAATCTCTTGCTCAAGCTTCTTAATTTCTTCTTCAAGAGCTTCAATTTCCTGAAAAAGTTCGGGAGACATAGAATGTCCCGTATGGCCAATAAATGATTCGGTACCGGAGCAATGAGCAGGATTACGCTTCGTTAGTTCCTCAAGCTTTGCCTTTAATCCTTGCAATTTCTCAGCCTTGTCCATCTTTACCACCCTTTCATTGTTGTGTTAACCGGAGCTGATTGTGCCGGGAGACTTAGTAAATCTGCTCTAATTATAACAATATTCTGTCATAAGAGTCAATCGCTTACAGCAACTGACAGTTAAAATGCAGCAAGTTTCTCTACCATCCGCTTGCGCAGACTCTCCAGAACATCCGGCGATAAACGCTGCCGCATGGCGCTCGCTTCAAGAAAACGCTCAGGAATAGTAATTTCTTCCGGACGGAAGCCCATCGCTTTTTTAAGCGCCATTTTCTCCCGGTAAATCTTTTGCCCCAGCTTAAGCAACTCTTCCTCTGTCCAGCATAATCCCAAGGCGGAAAGCGCCTCAGCAACAACTGGAAGTTGATAAATCTTGCGGGCAAAAAGGCAGATGATCAGACAATTTAAGGCATTACGCATCTCTTCCTCGCTGACGATCCTCTCCACAATTTCCTCGGGGGCGGTAGTGTGCATTCTGTTTTGCAACTCCTGGTCGATCGCATAACCGGCATTGTCAAGATGAGAATGCCGAGCGCCAAAAGCCTGTCCGATAATATTTGCATAGCCGGTATGGTAGCCGGCAACCTCGTTTTTGCCAAGCGTACAGGCAAATTGACTGCCTCCGTACTGCTTAGCAGCAAACCAAGTGCCGCGAGCGAGTGCCTGATAAAATGCTGTCGGCTGAGAAACAATTTTTTCAAGTGCCGTCAAGTACGGTGTCATCCGGCCAAAAGAAAGTTCGACTTGCATTTCCTGCCTGTCAATCAGCGCTTGCTCCTGTGCTTCCGTTGCCCAAGCCAACGCCACACCGGCTGAGATGGCATCCAGGCCAAGCTGCTCCACCTTTTCAATTAGGGCATAAACGTGACGATGGTCGGTCAGCCCCAGCATAGTCCCGAGCGCATAAACCAATTCATGGTCGTATGCAACAGCTACCGATTCATATTCATGCTGATGTCCCTGCGCAAATTGTCTGCGATGAAGGCCGATGTGGATACAACCGATCGGGCAACCGGAGCAGGATAGCTTTCTGATCAACGTTTCCCTCGCAAACGTTTCCCCGCTTAAGTTAATTGCCTCCGGATAGGAACTGGCTTGAAGATTACGCACCGGCAAAGCACCAAGTGCATTAAGCGGTTCGACATTGCCGGTGGTGCCTAGCCCGTGGTATTTTTCCATAATATCTGTTTCTACTGCCTGTCTGTAAATCTTTTCATAAACCCTGCTGTACTTAGCTGAATTTGTGATCGGGATGTTTAAATCGCCATGGATAACGAGCGCCTTTAAATTCTTGCTCCCCAATACTGCCCCTAATCCCAGACGGCCAAAATGGCGGTATGTATCGACGACCACGCCGGCAAAAGCTACCTGCTTTTCCCCTGCCGGACCAATACGCAAGGTGGAACGGTGGCCGCTGCCGGGCGATAACTGTCGCAAGATATGCCCGCTCTCTTCAGTTGAAAGCCCCCACAAACCGCGAGCATCATTAAACTGTACCTGGCGCGGCGTAACAGTCAGGTACACCGGCGCTGCCGCCCGGCCTTTGATCACGATGGCGTCATAACCGGCAAAACGCATGCTCATAGCAAGTCGCAACCCGGCATAGCTTTCGCCCAGTTCGCCGGTCAACGGTGATTTGAACATGGCAACAGCCTTTGTAACCAGCGGGTAAATTGTAGCCATCGGACCGATTGCCAGCACTACCGGCTGACCGGGATGAAAAGCGTCTTCTTCCGGCAAAAGATGTTCTTTTAAAAGGCAGGTGGCTATACCCACGCCGCCCAGCCAGCCGTTTAAATCTTCTCTTTGCTCGACCGCAATTTCTTTCCGCTCTAAATCAATGAGCAAAACACGTACCGGCCGATTATTAAGCATCCTGCCTCACCTCCATGGAAAGCACTTCATGGGGACAAAAACCAACGCAGATTCCGCACTGAATACAAATAACCGGCCGACAATCATGCTCATCAAAATAAATTACCTGCACAACACATTTTTGCGCACAGGCAGCGCAACCGACACATTTTTTACGGTTAAACTTAACACCGCCGCCTGCGCGGGGAAGAATCGCTTCGCTTGGACAAACAGTGGCACAAGGCGCATCCAGACAGCCACGGCAGATATCGGCAGCCAGTTTAGACTGCAGCCCCCCCCTGGTACGTATCTGAATGGCGCTGTAGCGCGGGCTGAAGCTTTTGTAGACCACACGGGCACAAGCGAGCATACACGAATAACACGCGATACAGCGGTTCATCCCTTTAGCCTGCAGAATTTTATTGGGCAAAGCAATCCCTCCTAAATTAGCAGCGTGGCATCGCCAAAGCTAAGAAAGCGGAATTTTTCCCTGACGGCATAGGCATAAGCCTGCATAACCAGCTCCTGAGAAGCAAAGGCTGAAATTAGAACCATATGGGAAGAACGGGGAAGATGCAGATTGGTTATAATTCGGTCTATTACTTTAAAGCGATAGCCTGGCACAATAAACAGGTTTGTCCAGCCTGAGCTTGGCTTAATCTCACCTGTCAAAGCCGCGCTCTCCAAGGCGCGCACAGCGTCTGTGCCACATGCCACCACCCTGCTGCCCCGCGCTTTAGCTGCCTGGACGGCAGCGACCGTTTCCGCCGGTAAATGATAAAACTCTGCGGACAAATTGTGTTCAGCCACATACTCAGCTTTAATCGGCCGAAAACTTCCTATTCCCATATGCAAAGTAAAGTTAACAATCTGCACTCCTTTTTCTTTAACCGCTTGCAGCAAATTTGGCGTAAAGTGAAGAGCCGCAGTCGGAGCTGCTGTTGAACCGTGTTCTCTGGCCAAAATAGTCTGGTATCGCTCCGGATTGGCGAGCGGTTCTTTAATATACGGCGGCAGCGGTGTCTCGCCCCATTTTTCCATCGCTGTTATCGCCGCCTCAGGGCTGGGAAAGCGCATAATAAAAGTGCCGCGTTCCGTTTTTTCCTGCAAATAAATCTTCATCTCCTCACCCAACAGCACAACTCCGCCCTGCGGATAAGGTTTTAACAAAGCCTCCCAATCGCCACCGCCTAAAGAATGTAAGAGAAAAATTTCTACTTTGCCGCCTGTGGGTTTTCTGCCAAAAAGTCTGGCCTTCATTACTTTGGTATCATTTATAACTAAGATATCACCCTCCTCCAGCCAGTTTAACACTGCTGCAAAACCGGTTTCAGTTACCTGCCGCTGACGGCGATCAACTACCAGCAAACGAGAGCTGTCTCGGGGCTCCACCGGCTGCTGGGCTATCAGCTCCAAAGGAAGATGATAATTGAACAGTTCTGTTTTCAAACCGCCTTCCGTCACGCATTCCGCCTCTTTCTCTGTATTGTCTCTTACTGCAAACAATTTTTCTGTCTTTAGGACTATCTCAGCACTGTTTTCAGTCCTCTTTGCTTATTCTGCCGTTTTTTAATCCAGGCAGATATGGATGAAGCGCTGCAGGGACGAGCACCGAGCCGTCTTCCTGCTGAAAGTTCTCCAAAATGGCGGCGACTGTACGTCCGACCGCCAAGCCCGAACCGTTTAGCGTATGAACAAACTCCGTTTTTCCGCTTTGCTTTCGCCGGAAACGAATCCCCGCGCGGCGTGCCTGAAAATCGGCAAAATTGCTGCAGGAAGATATTTCCCGATAAGTATCGTAAGCAGGCAACCAAACTTCTATGTCATACTTTTTAGCTGCCGCAAAGCCTAGTTCTGCGGTACACATCAACATCACTCTGTAAGGCAGCCCTAACCGTTTCAGCACTTCCTCAGCATTTGTTGTCAAGCTCTCCAACTCCCGCTCTGAATCTTCCGGCCGCGAAAATTTCACCAGCTCCACTTTATTAAACTGGTGCTGACGAATCAAGCCGCGGGTATCTCGTCCATGAGCGCCGGCTTCGGCACGGAAACAGGCACTATAGGCAACATAACATTTTGTCAGCTCATCTTCCGTCAGAATTTCATCTCTGTGCAAATTGGTCACCGGCACTTCCGCAGTAGGAATCAGAAAATACTCGGTGTTAGCAATCCGGAAAGCATCGTCTTCAAACTTAGGCAATTGACCCGTGCCCACCATACTATTTCTATGAGCAAGAAAAGGAGGAAAGATTTCTGTGTAACCGTTTTCTATAGTATGCAAATCCAGCATAAAGTTAATTAGTGCTCGTTCGAGCTGGGCTCCCAACCCTTTGTAAAACGCAAACCTCGCTCCGGTTACTTTCCCCGCTCGCTCAAAGTCGATTATCCCAAGATCGGCAGCAATCTCCCAATGAGCCTTAGGCGTGAAAGAAAATTTCTTCGGTTCTCCCACCTGCCTGGCGACCACATTTTCCGCTTCACTTTGCCCGATTGGCACAGACGCGTCCGGAATATTAGGCAGCGTCAGTAAAATTGCTTCCAGCTGCGCTTCCACCTCCCGGAGCTGCTGATCCATTTCTTTGATCTGCTGGGAAACGACGCGCATCTCTTCAATCAGCAAGCCGGCATCTTCCTTAGTACGCTTCATCTGTGCTACCTGCTCGGAAGCAGTATTACGGCGCATTTTTAATAGTTCCGCTTCCTTTAACAGTTTGCGACGACTCCCATCAATCTCGGCAAACAGGTCAATCCCTGCTTCTTCACCTTTATCGAGCAGCGCTTTGCGCACCACATCCAAGTTTTCCCTGACAAATTTCAATTCCAGCATCTAAGTATGCCTCCTTTCAAAATAAAAAACCCGCCCCGAACAGGGACGAATTTAATCGCGGTACCACCCTGGTTGACCAAACTGGCCCCCTCCGGCGCTTAACGTGCGCCAGCCGAAACGGAATTTCCCCCGCCCTCCTCCGAACCGGAATTCATCTGCCGCTTCACCGGTTCACACCATTCACCGGCTCTCTGAGAAGGCAAACAGATTAATGTTGTTCATCTTCGGATTTTTCAGTATGATTAATAACAGTATACTCGGCTTGCCAGGAAAATGCAAGCAAGGAGGCATTCTCCGCAGGACTTCGTCAAAGTCGTACATTAAGGAAAGCTAAAGCCGCCTACTTGACCGCAGCAGCCAAGCAACAGGCACTCAGGTTGACACGGTTATGGTTATTGAGCATAACGGATGTAGCGTAAGACAAGGTGACCGATTATGAGCAAACTCAAACAAACGCCCGCTGATCGGTCGTTTTAGACATTATGTTGTATCGTAATGAACTTAAAGTCCAAGATATTGGAGTGCCCTTTCCGGATTTCGACCGCACATACGGAGCGCCTGAGCAATATTATTCACTTTTTGTAGTCGAAACAGGCTAATCGCCAAATTACGAAGCGTTGCCATTGTCTGTGGTCCTTGCCCTGTGCGAACTTGAGATCTGTCTTCATCGAAAGTGACGTCCCGCACCCAATGCAACCGATTTTCGATAGTCCAATGCCCGCGGTTTAAAGCAAGCAATCTTTTCGCATCCGCCTTCTCCGGCTGTAGGCTGGTGATGCCGTAGGCCACTTCCTGACGGAGCAATTCTCCGTTTAATTTGTAGGTAATACGGTCTATCCGGCAGACTTGTTCAACATAAGGAAATACCACATAGTCATTTAGTGCGGTGCTGGTTCTGATTTTCCGCACTTCAATCCGACCATGACCTTTTTCTTTAGTGACATATTCAGGGGGAAAAATCCTCCTTCTCCAGGTCTTCAATGGACTTTAGCAATGTCCCCTGATTTCCTTTGACAGTAAAGAAGTAGTCCGCTTCTTTTTCCTCTTTCAGATAGGTCGCATGCTCAACTTGCGTATGCAACGCATCGGCTGTGACAACCTTTCCTTTAAGATCAACGGGCTCTAGCAGAGGTTGGAACAAGGGAATTTCGTTCGTTTTCCTATCAACCTGTTTTTGAGCGATAACCACGCCTTCTTTGTGTAGAATCGCCGACATCAGGTGCATCTTCTTGCCATCGCTGCCTCGGGCTCCTCTTAGTGTTTTGCCGTCTACGGCAACTGCATCCGGGTCGGCTTGCTGCGCTAGCCACTCATTAATGAGTCGATCAAATTCATCCGCGTCTACGCTTTGCAATTGTCGCCTAATCGTCGGTTCACTGGGCGATATATAAATTCGTTTTTCAGGGTGAAAACGACATCCTAAACGACGCAGCAAGTCTTGGGGCAAGTCTGCTGCCCATTCGCCAATTGCCAAAAAGTTACGGGCTCCAGATAAAACCGCACATGCGGCAATCGCCAATGTCGATGTGGCGGAATGACGAATGCCACGGCGTTTGCGTGGGTCTTTCAACTGCTGCAATTGCCCTAGTAATCCTTCATTAGATCCCAAATTCACCTTGTTCAGGTCAACCATCGGCTTTTGCCCTCCAATCAGCTCCGGCGCCAGAAAAGGAGTAGAAAGCAGTTGCCGTGCACTTCGATGCAGCGGATACACATAAATCGTTTTCGACAAACCGTGGTGGTAGTACTTGCCGCCATTGCGTCCAAAACCACGCGTTTGTCCTAACTGTATCCATCCTGCCGCTCGATAGCAGGTCCCCGCAAATCGTGAATGCTCAACAAAGGTTTCTGCAAGAACTATTGGGTGTCCAAATACCGCCATCCAATCTGCCGATAATCTTTTCAGGTTCAACGAGAGGATCTTAGAGGCTAGGTTCGGTATCTGCACTTGGGGCAAGATGAGAAAGCGTGCATTGTTGGCAAGAAAGATCAGGCGTCGCCATTGCTGTTCTTTCGACCAACCAATCCACTCATCACGAGAAGCACACTTAAACGCTGCCGTCCCCCAGCCTAGCAGGGCAACCCACTGAGTATTCAATTCAGCGACGTACTTGATGGATTCCCCGACAAGTTGGCGAAAGCCAAGGTAATGGTGTTCATTCATGAGTTGATCCCATTGATGCTCTTCCTCTTGCTTAATGGGTCGGACATTTAAAGATTGAAATTCAGTCTGCGTTGGCATTCAAGACTCCTCTTCGGATCCTAAAATGTATTCAACTACATTTTAGCAGATCAAAGAAGAAAAGACCAGTGGATTATTGAAAATCTTTATTGTGACTATATTTTATTAGACTTTGACGTAACCCTGCATTCTCCGCCTGTTTGCTCTATCACATGCTTGGTCAATGAAGCAATTGCAACCGGCACAACGATAACTGCCGCAGCTAAATTATTTTGTCTGAAAACGGAGTGTGATCTTTATGGCTGTATTTTTAATTGCCTTTCTAACCGTTCTTTTAGCTGAAATGGGCGACAAAACCCAGCTTGTGACACTGGCCATGGCCACACGTTTCCCCCCTCGTCAGGTTTTAATCGGAGCATTGGGAGCACTCGCTGTTATTACGGGTATAGCAGTAATCCTCGGCGACTTTTTAGCCACCTACTTGCCTGTGCAGGCCACCTTACTCGGCAGTGGCATCTTTTTTCTCTTAGCAGGACTCTATCTTTTCTTTAAACAGGAATCTCAGGAAAGTAAAATTATGCCTCCCAAGCATGGCGTAGCCGCGCAAACTTTCGCCCTTGTGTTCCTAGCTGAGTTGGGTGACAAAACTCAGCTTGCCAGCATTGCTCTCACTGCCGCATACCATGCCCCGGTCGCCGTTTTTTTTGGCGCCATGGCCGGGCAACTGGTGAATCACGCCGCCGCCGCATTTCTTGGTTCACGTTTTTTGACCCGCCTGCCTGCTAACACCATAAAAGTAACGAGTGCACTGTTATTTATTATCTTTGGCGTAACCTTTATATTTGCGGCGCTACGCCCTGAGTAATCAAAGACACCCTGCAACAGAACTTTTCTGCCAATAAAGGTTTATACGTCGACAGTAGCGATCGCGCCGAGGAAAAGATCCTGCAACAATTCCCCTCCGGTGGAGGGTGGACGCCAAAGGCGGACGGGGTGGTAATGAAGCGAAAACCACCCCGGCACTTCGTGCCACCCCTCCGCAGGAGGGGAATAACTTCACTCTGGATATGCAAATCATGATGTCTTTATCCCAGCTAATACTTCTACGCAGTTTAATGCTGCAGATATCATGCTACATTTCCTGCGGTGCCCCAATGCCAAGCAGCGCTAAGCCGTTCAGCGGTTAATTGTTTGGATTATTTTCTGTAAATCTTGTTCAGAAATTCTTTTCACAGCGATGACTGCACGACCATTTTCTCCGGTGGTTACCGTAGACTGGAAGATCTCTCCATCATAAGAAACTCCGACAATGCGGCTTGCTAGTTCCTTTGCGACATTAGGTTCTTTGAAAATAACTTCTATTTCAGCTACTTCAGAGGTGCTTTCATTGTTTAGTTTGGCAGAACCAACAACTAAATCTTCATCAGTTAGCAATCCTCTCAATTCTTTATCCACAAAAAGTACGGAAAGATTCAAATTTCCATCTATAATAACAAATGTATTACGGTACCACACGATAGCTAGAGAACACAATATAAGAATTGAAATTACGACTATATTTTTTCCCACTCCGACCCCTCCCTCGTTTACAAGAAATTGACGCAAAACCCCATAATACCACGTAAAGAAGGGTGTTCTTGTGACTTCTATGATACCAGAAAATGCGACTAATGAAAATAAGTCAGCCAGTTTGTTGCAAACTTTTTCAGAGAACAACGGATCAGTCAAGCGTTTAAGAAATCGAATTTCACTAAGCAAAAAAGCTCTTCTTCCAAAAATCTGCTGCAGTTTCTCTTGACGCTGGTTTTTTCGGACAAGAACTTATGGCGCTACTTGGATACTGAATGGCACTGCCCCCTTCTAGAAAAACACTGCCTACCGGTTCCTGAACAACTGTTACTAAAACTGGCGCCGATTCCTACTGCTACTCAGCTCACAGATTATTCGCAGCCGCATAGTCCCGCTCACCGATGAAAAGAGGGTCAATGTCTTCATCATAGACGACTCCCTGCTCAGCCGACCCCGGAGCAAGACGGTGGAACTGCTGGCTAGGGTATTGACCACGTAGAGCACAAGTATGTCCGAGGTTTCCGGATACTAACCCTGAGATGGTCGAACGGCAACACAGGGAGCCTTTCTGCCCTTGGTCTTCTCCTTGCAAAGCTCCGAGCAGCTGTTCGAAGGCATGAACCATACCGAAGACAAACGATCGAACAACTACCGGATACGGAAGGATGCCATCCACAAGAGCACCGACGTTTTGCTGGTTTTATTGAAACAGGCCCAAGGCATACATGGTTCCGGTCAGTTACCTACTATTCGACAGTTGGTTCACTTTCCCAAGCGTAATCAGAAAGGTGCTGTAACAGAAGCTTCACACCATCTGCATGCTCAAGTCTCTACCCAAGGTCTACTACGAATATCAGGGACAAAAACTAACCCTGAACAAGTTGTGTGCCGTCGTCAGGAAGAAGCGGGGCCGGGTCAAAATTCTCGCCTCCATCATGGTCGGCATCGGACAGTTAGAAAATGGTGAACAGGTATCTGCCAGGATCGTGTAGCCTGCAATGGACTTGCAAAACTATGGAATTACCAGTTGCAATACTATGGAATTTTTAACTGGGGAACTTACGGTAATTTTATCTTAAAAAAAACAAACCCCTACTGATATGTTTCACCCGCCCAGACTGGTCTTAAAAACTTAGATAGATCCCGAGTTATACCACAATAAGGACTATAAAAACCTATTCTAGGATTAATTCTGTCCGAACCAGAGTACACACCATATATGAACCAACCGCCGGCACTCCATCTGTTTAGTACAGGAGCGCCGCTGTCACCATTCAACGCATCTTTATATTGCTCAATTCTAACCTGATCTCTTAGAGTTGCGAAGCCACTTATTTGAGTTGTAACGCCTTTTGCTCTAATTACACCTGCTACCTCCCTATTTGTAGTCATTGAAAAATACGATATTGATGCACCTTCGGGCTGAGAGTTTACATTTCTAGTTCCATTTACAGGCCTACGTACCGTACTTCCTTGTATAAGAATTTCTCCGGTCACTCTGCGACGATTTCCGTAGTTCGGATGTGACGGTGACGTGTTGAACGAATTAAGCTGAACTAAAGCTGTATCACTATATCTTGTTACCCAAATGGAACCTCTGGGATTCTCAATTACTGGCCCTAACGGTTGTTCATCGAATAGTTGATAATATATTTCATTTTCAGGTGGGCTTCCATGACCGGACGTGATAGCCGCTGGCCTACCATTTGTGGTCAACGCTGAAAAAGATACAGTAGACTCACTTATACCTTTCCACCGACCACGAACTCCTCCAATTAACGGGTCATGCATAGTATTAGGACTAGTGGCATTTCTACCGATTACTTCGCCACCTTTTGCTATTTTTACGGCTGGATGGTTGTCAACTAAATTACGTACAATGGTTATTTGATCTTCACTTAAATCCTTAAGGTTTGCTATATAAATATAGACACTATTCTCCTTTTGAATTATCTCAACATAAGCTACCTTAATTCCTTGTTGCTCCAAATCATAAAACATTTGTGCATCAAATATATCAACTATGTCCTCAAGCTCTCCTAAAGTGTACTCTGCTTCAACAAACTTTATTGCAGGATTATTAGTTAGATTTAATAGTACTTTTTGATGTGCTAAAATATTTGCGTTACTTTCAACATTGCCTACCATGGCGATATTTAAAAAACCATCTTCATCAATAAAGCCCCCACCATATGGTGAAGCATTCTCTTTACTCAAATGCTCTTGAATCTTTTCATATGAGCGAATACTTTTATCATGTCTATTGATAAATCTGTTATCCGATCTAAGTAAATTGGCAGGCGAACTTATTGAGCTGGGAATATCAAATCCATTTTCCGCAAAAGAAACTGATAGAGAACTTAAAACCATTAAAACACACACAAGAAAAATATGCTTATTCATTATTAACCTCCTTAAAAATTTGATTATGGATTCTATCAATCTTTTCCAGCTAAACAATACGAACATTCTTCACTGTGTATCAACCCTTCAAATCAATACAATTGAGAAGGACAAAAGATAAACTTAAACTTTTGCACCATCAACCTTTCCACTCTTAGCAAATGCAGACTCCCATACGACCAAAAAGATAACTTCCGGGCAGGGCACAACCACATAGCACAGAGATGGTAGTAATTTTCTTAAGACATTTCGCCAAACTTTGGGCTTTTCCCGCAAACATAGGATCATCACTCTCCTCCGACATTGCTACCTGCAACTGCCGTAGGCAATAATTTCCCTTCATCGCTGTAATTATTTGACAACAGTTGTTATGCTTTATTTTTCCCCCCCCCCCCCCGCCTGTCAACCCTAATTAACATTTATATGTTTTGCGCTCACCCCATGCAAACAAAAGACCCTTCTCTTTTGGGAGAAAGGTGGCGAAATTATTGTTTAATTAAGTTTGCAACTCCTGCCTATACTCCAGAATCAAGCACCCTTGCAGTGCAGTATCATGCTACATTTCCTGCGGTGCCCCAATGCCAAGCAGCGCTAAGCCATTTAGCAAAACCTGTCGCACAGCATCTATTAAAGCAAGACGAGCGCTGCGCAGCTTCTCTTCAGCATGCAACACCGGACACTGGTGATAAAATTTGTTGAAATCGGCTGCCAGATCCAGCAAATAACGTGCTACGACAGATGGCTTATCTGTTTTTGCGGCGCGGACAATAGCATCAGAAAAACGAGCCAGAGTTCGCACAACCGCCTGCTCTTCATCTGTGTCTAAAAGCGTTGCATCATATCCGCTGGGCCAATCCTCCGCTTTCCGCAAAATGCTGCAGATCCGCGCGTGGGCATATTGAACATAGGGAGCGGTTTCTCCGGCAAAATCCAACACCTTTTCCCAGTCAAACTCAATATTTTTCACCCGGTCATTGCTTAAATCGCCGAAAATAACGGCACCGATGCCCACTTGGCGGGCAACATCAGCCTTGTTTTCAAGGCCTGCGTTTTTCTCTTGGATAATTTGCAACGCCAGTTCGGTTGCCCTGTCTAAGACATCTTCCAGAAAAACGAGTGTGCCCTGTCTGGTAGACATCTTCCCTTCCTTAAAGCCAATTAAACCAAACGGCACATGTACACAACGCTCAGCCCAGGGATAACCCATTCTTTTCAGAACGCTAAAAACCTGTTGAAAGTGAAGCGTCTGATCGGCTCCTACAACATAGAGCATTTTCTCAAACTCATAAGTCCGGTAACGATAGATCGCGGCACACAAGTCTCTTGTGGCGTACAATGTCGCCCCGTCCTGCTTACGCAACAGACACGGCGGCATGTTCTCGTCTTCCAGGCTGACAATCAACGCGCCCGCCGAGATTTCCGTCAACCCCTTCTCTTCTACTAGGTTGATAGTATCAGCAAGCAGCTCGTTATAAAAACTTTCCCCTTGATAAGAATCAAAATGAACGCCCAGAAGATTATAAATTCGCTTAAACTCCGCTAAGCTTAGCTCGCGGAAGCGCTGCCAAAGAAGACGCGCTTTTTCATCGCCGTCCTCCAGTTTTTTAAACCAAAAGCGGGCCTCTTCATCTAGAGCCGGCTCCGCTTCTGCTTCCCGATGGAAGCGAACATACAGTTCATAAAGATATGTAATCGGGTCTTCTTCAAGACGGGTATCATCACCCCACTTTAAGTAAGAAACAATCAACTTGCCAAATTGCGTACCCCAGTCTCCCAAGTGATTAATGCCCACACAACGGTAACCCAATGCTAAGTAGATCCGATAGAGTGAGTGACCGATGACAGTCGAGCGCAGATGTCCTATGCCAAACGGCTTAGCAATATTAGGGGCTGAAAAATCGATGACAACTGTTTTCCCTTTGCCAACTTCCAGCTTGCCATAATCTTCTTGTTGCTCAAGTACCGCTTGAACAGTTAACAGCGCCAATTTTTGGCGATTGCAAAAAAAGTTGACATAGGGTCCACTGGCTTCAATACCGGCAAACAAATCATTCGCCGGCAATTTTTCAGCTAGTTCCGCCGCGATTTTTAAAGGAGAATTACGCATTACTTTAGCCAATTTGAAACAGGGAAAAGCAAAATCGCCCATCTCCGCAGAGGGCGGCGTTTCCAAATCAGCCATAATTTGCTGACTATCAAGCGGCACAAAAGCTGAAAGTAAGTTGCAAATTTCATTCCGAAACATCTGCATAAAAAAAGACCTCTTTCTTTTACCTGATCATCGTGCTTTTCCCTCATTATACAAAAATAGAAAGCGGCCTGCAAGCAGGCCGCTTGGCGGGCCGCTAAATCATTCTTCTAAGTTCAAAAAATAGGGCCGGGACACAGTAAGCTGCCAAGGCAAAAAATATTCAGGCTGCAAAGGCGGCGTGCCATTAACGGTAAAGTGAATATTTGCATAGGGAACATTCTCCAAAATGGTTAACGCCAGTGCATCGCGCAGCAGGGCGGCTCTGGCCGCCGCCGCCATGTTATTTGCCAACAACTTATTAAAAGAATCGGTAAAGTCAAGATAAACAATTTCATTTTCAATACGTGCCGCCGCAAGTTCCAGCGAAAAGAGCTGAGAACTCTCCGCCAGTATATACCGCACCAGATTTTCAACTAACGCCTCGTCATGCAATGTAACACCTGAGATTGATTCCGGCCTCAGATAATAGCGTGATTCGGAACGGCTGGGTAAGAAAACGAGTCGCTCACCCGGCCTCTTGCCAAAACGCATTGGCGTAAATGCTTCACCAATATTTAGACCTTCCTGTCCAAAGTCAGCCCTTCTCTCGCCGTTCACTGTAAACTCAATTTGTCTTACTGTAGGAAACTGGCTTACGGTAAGCAGCAGAGAATCAAGGACTCCACTTAAAAAGGCACTGCCGCTCATCTCAGCTAACGAGTCAGGCAGGTTAAGCTGAACAATGCCGTTAGTCTGAGAAACCTGAATTTCAACATTTTTGGGGATAGTCCGGTTCAAGTAGCTGCCTTGCAACGGACCTCTGACCAGCTCTTCAATGCTCGCTCGCAGCACAGATTGCGGGCGTTTAATTCGCCTGGTAACCGGGATCATGCGTTCTGCTTTACTATCATAGAAAAACAGGGTGAACATGCTTTCACCTGCCGGTATCTCAAAACTGACCGGAGTGTAATATTGCGTCATTCCTCGCTGCTCTGACTGATTTAGTTGTCTGCTTATTTCCTCCGCAATATTTAAATAATAGATACTGCCCTCTTCCAGACCGAGAACCAAGGTGTCACCTCTGTCAGCCAAGGCCATTTTTTGCGCCCTGCCGGCCACATCAAGCAGATTAATCTGTTGCCCCCACTGATTATAAATAACTATTTGGGTGGCATCATCCCGATACTGGCGCCAAGAAGCCACAACTATTCGAAGTCCATCGGCTGAGAGCAGAACATCAGAACTATTTGGCAGTCGCTTGCTCCATAATTTATTACCGTCAGCATCAAAATAGAGCAAATCCTGGTTTCGGGTCGCTTCATCCGTGACAAGAACTCCGTAAAAAGCTCCTGTCTCAGCCATAATCACCCTGCTGACTGTGCCGGCTATCGCATATGATCCTAACATAGTAGCGTTCTGATTGTAACGCACCACTTCATTTCCTTGAACGCAGACCAAGATTTTCCCGCTGCCATCAACGGCCATCTGCTCATGCTGCTGCAAATCCCAAAGGTTTTCTCCCTCAGCGGAATAAGCGCTGATTATAGAATCGCCGCCTTTTCGCCGGTAGACAAAAATCGGGTTGTCGTCGCCGACAATCCTGGCATCAAGCAGTTCAGCAAAATTTTTCTGCCAGAGAATATTGCCTTGCCTGTCCAAAAGCAGCAAAGCATCTTCAGCCGTTTGCTCTTCCGGCGTAAGCCCCACTAAAATCCGCTCCCCGTCAGGAGAGACGGCCAAGATCCCCACCGGCGCATCAAAGTAATATTCCTTCGCCGATTGGGGTTCGTTTGGCTTAACAACCAATAACTTGCCTCCCACCGTACCGATAGCTAAATATCTTCCCTCCGGGTCGATTACTGCCTGCGAAAAATCAGAAGTCAAGTTCTTTTCCCAGATTAAACCTCCGCCCTCTCCCAAAAAGTAAAGCGAACGAGAGGAAGTACCTACGACTGCCATTGTGCCGTCCGAAGTGACAGAAAGCGCCAAAATTTGCACACTGCCGCTGCGAACAGAAAAGCGGCCCTTTACAGCATAGACACCCCCGTTCTCCAAGCCCGGCACAACAGGCTCAATGGGGCTGATGTCGCCTTTTGCCGGTTGCTGCACTCCGCAGGAAGAAAACACCGGCGTAAATGCAAGCAAAAGCATAATTCCTATCATACGTAAAAGAATCTTTTTTCGCATAACTCCACCTCAGGCAGATCAAGTCATTCTATTATAACGGTTAAATACGTAGGTTCCGTTACATATCTTTTAATTCTTGTTAATATTCAGCGGCAGCGGTAACGCCCAATGCGCTGGGCCAAGTTACAATAAATGTGGTTCCCAGCCCATTTTCGTTATCTTCAACCAATATTTCCCCGCCATGGCGTGTCACAATTTCTTTTACTATCGCCAAGCCTAAGCCTGTCCCCCCTTGTTCACGGGAACGAGCTTTATCTACTCGATAAAAGCGCTCAAAAATTTTCTCCCGGTGTTCCGGCGGAATACCAATACCGCTATCAGTTACACTGAGCAGCAGTCTTTCAGGTTCTTGGAAAAGCCTCACTTGGACATGTCCGCCTTCCGGCGTATATTTAATCGCATTATCTACCAGGTTAAAAACCACCTGCTTCACCTGATGAAGCACGGCAAATACAGGTTCCGTAGATTCCGGCAGCGAATACTCCAAAACTATTCTCTTTTCCTCTGCGCGCTTTTTTAGCATTTCCAGCGTATTACGCACCGTAGGAACAATATCTGTCATACTCATCGTGTCTTCGGCAGCCAGCCGGTCAAGCCGTGTGAGATCAAGCAGGCTCTCTACCAAGTGGATTAACCTCTCCACTTCCTGATCGATATCAGCCAAAAACTCTTCGCGCTCTTCCGCTTCCAGCGGGTATTCCCGCAGGGATTTAACTAAGATATTTAACGATGTTAGCGGCGTTCTCATTTCATGAGAGGCGTTAGCAACAAACTCACGCAATTGTCGAGTCATTTCCTGCAAACGTACCGCCATATGGTTAAACTGACCGGCCAGCCGGCCAATCTCATCCTTAGAGCGGACAGAAACACGCTGCGTCAGATCACCGCGAGCAATCTGTTCTGTCGCCGCAGTCAGCGATTCAATCGGAACAGTAATATGATGGGCAAAATATACTCCGAGCAAACCGGCAAACAAAAGGGAAAGAACTGTTGCCAAAAGGAGAAAATCACGGACATTATCGAGGACGGCATAAATATCGGAAAGAGATGAGGCAATAAATACTGCCCCGATAATCGAATCCTCAAAGATGATCGGCACTGCTACCTGCATTACCCATTGTCTTGACTGGTGGGAATACTGGATGCTGCGCCCCTGCTCGCCGGCTAAGGCGGCAGCTATTTCTGCCCGCTCCAGCGTAGTTCCTACCAGACCACCCACACGCAACGAATCGCCTTGCACTCGCTGACGATGATCGGTAATTATTACTCTGATACGATACTGTCGTCCGTATTCTTCCGCCACATTGGATAGAGTGACCACGTTTGGCGCCTCACGCAAATTGGCTGCGGCCTCCCTGGCCACCGGGTGTGCCGCCGCCTCAAGGATTAAATACTGATAGCTGATATAATATTGTTCGAGAGTGTTAAGCAAGAAGAATGAGGTCACCAACAGGACCGCCAAAATCAAAACTATATACGTAACGGTCAGCTTGGTGCGAATACTGTTAAACATTTTTTGCCTCCCGGAATTTATATCCGGCTCCCCAGACAGTAAGGATTAGCTGCGGAGTAGCAGGATCCGGCTCAATTTTTTCCCGCAAATGCCGAATATGAACATCCACCGTCCGCGCATCCCCGTAATAATCATAGCCCCATACATGTTCCAGCAGCTTTTCACGGCTGAAAACCCGTCCCGGGTGGCTGGCCAAAAGACTTAACAAGGCAAACTCCTTGCTCGTCAAATCTACTTCTTTGTCGCGAATCCGCACCTTACGTTGGAACAAATCAATCTGTAAATCCTGCAGACGTATAACCTGCATCCCTGCCTGGTCTTTACCGGAGTGAAGCTGGGATCGGCGCAGAATCGCCTTAATCCTAGCCGTCAATTCACGAGGATTAAACGGCTTGGTAACATAATCGTCAGCCCCTAGCTCCAAGCCAAGAATTTTGTCAATATCTTCACCCCGCGCGGTAAGCATAATAATCGGCACTTCGCTTCCCTTGCGGATTCTGCGGCAAACTTCAAAACCATCAACTTCGGGCAACATTAAATCGAGCACGATTAGGTCCGGGTTTTCCGTTTTGAACAAGCTCAAAGCCTCTGCACCGTCATAAGCAGCCAAAACCTCGTAGCCCTCTTTTTCAAGGCTAAACTTTAAGCCTTTCACGATGGTCTTTTCATCGTCCACAACTAAAATACGCGCCACAAGACTACCTCCTTAAAACGTTAGCAAACGGTAGGCATCTCTTACTTGCTGAATATCCTGCCAAACCGGTTTTTTCTTTGCCGGATCTAAAAGCAACTCGGCAGGGTGAAATGTAGGCAGCATGCGAACTCCGTTTAATTCGCACCAACGGCCGCGCGCCGGATTAGCGCCGGCTGCGTTGTTTACCAGCGCCCGCGCTGCAAAAGAGCCAAGGCAAACAATTATCGCCGGTCTAATCAGCTCAATCTGCCGCCGCAGATGTTCTCGGCAAACAGCCACCTCTTCCGGCTGTGGTTTTCGGTTTTCCGGCGGCCGGCACTTTATAACATTGGTAAGATATATTTCTTCTCGTTTAATTTCCGCCGCCGCTAAAATTTTATTTAGCAGTTGTCCAGCCGCACCCACAAAGGGTCTCCCCTGGAGATCCTCATCGACGCCGGGAGCATCGCCCACAAAAATTAATTTTGCCTGCAGATTTCCCTCGCCAAAAACCACCCGATCCGCTCCCAGGCGAAGCGAACAACGTGCGCAGCGCACAACTTCTGCAGCCAAACTCTCCAAGGAAAAAGGTTGACAGGCAGGCTGTGTCGGCTTAGTTTTATGAGCTGTTTTTTTCGATACTGCAGCCAGTAAATCGAAAAGATTTTTCTCCCGCATAAGTTCACCCTCATGCATATTTCCACATCGAAGCAGTTTCTCCTTTCAGCCGGCACAAAAAGGAGAAGGGCTGCCCTTCTCTTTTTGCAAACAATCTATTCTAGTTGCCCTTAGCCATCGCCACAAAATAACTATGCATCCGCGCATCGTCTGTCAACTCCGGGTGAAATGCACTAACGAGAAGATTATCCTGCCGGGCAGCTACAACCTCATCGTTGCATCTGGCCAGCACTTGCACTTTACTGCCGTAGGATTTTATCAAAGGTGCGCGGATAAACACAGCCGGAAAAGGCTCCTTACCCAAAACAGGAATGGAGAGCTCCTGTTCAAAACTTTCCCGCTGCCGACCGAATGCATTGCGCGCAACAGAAATATCCATCCCGCCCAATAAAAATTGCTCGCTTCCTTCCACTCGGGCAGCCAACAAAATTAAACCTGCACAAGTACCGTAGACCGCCTTGCCCTGTGCGATCAGCCGCAAAATCGGTTCCGCCAATTGAAAGCGAACAAGCAGCTTGCCGATGGTTGTACTCTCTCCCCCAGGAATTACCAGTCCATCGAGATCAGCAAACTGTTTCGCCTTTTTAACGCAGACGACATCTACACCGCATTTTTGCAGGGCAGTTACATGCTCACGGACGGCGCCCTGTATGGCAAGCACACCGATTTTCATCTGTTACCAGCCCCGCTCCTGCATCCGTTCTTCCCGACGGATTGAAGAAATTTCTAAACCAGGCATCGCTTCACCCAACCCTTTGGAAATTTCCGCCAAGAGGCTGGGGTCATCGTGATGAAGTGTGGCATCCACGATAGCTTTCGCACGCGCTTTCGGCTCTTTAGCTTTAAAAATTCCTGAGCCGACAAAAATCCCGTCACACCCCAGCTGCATCATTAAAGCTGCATCAGCCGGTGTGGCAATTCCACCCGCAGCAAAATTCACCACCGGCAAGCGCCCCAAGCGCTTCACTTGACAAACCAGGTCATACGGTGCGCCCGCTTGTTTAGCAAAGGTCATTAATTCTTCGTCAGGCGTATTTAATAGTTTGCGTATCTCACTCGTCATCATCCGCATGTGCCGGACGGCTTCAACTACATTGCCTGTCCCCGGCTCACCTTTAGTTCTAAGCATAGACGCCCCTTCCCCGATGCGCCGCAGTGCTTCGCCAAGATTTCTTGCACCGCAGACAAAAGGAACAGTAAATTCCCGCTTATTAATATGAAATTCATCGTCTGCAGGAGTAAGCACTTCACTTTCGTCGATATAATCTACACCTAGTGCTTCCAGGATTTTTGCCTCTACGAAGTGACCGATGCGCGCTTTGGCCATAACCGGAATGGTTACCGCCTCCATAATCTTTAAAATTATCTCCGGATCTGCCATTCTGGCCACGCCGCCGGCGGCGCGAATATCGGCAGGCACCCTTTCCAGTGCCATAACAGCTACCGCACCTGCTTCTTCCGCAATCTTTGCCTGTTCAGGCGTTGTGACATCCATAATGACGCCCCCTTTTTGCATCTCAGCCAAGCCGGCCTTAACACAAAAAGTACCTTGTTCTGCCATTCCCGTGACTCCCCTTTCCTGTAATACCCTATGATTCTATCTGGATTAATCAACATCTCATTTTACTATAATTTTTTCTCCGGGACAAGCAGTTGCGCTGAACAAAAAAGATACTTCTGCTTTCTTTCTGGAGCCCTCACCCTAACACTCTCCCAGAGGGAGTGGGGATCTGTATGTTGATTTCCTGCCCCGTCGCGTTTAGCGTCTTTTTTTTAACAAAGCCAGAACTAGTAATAAGATAAACATAATACCGGCGAGAGCAAAAAACCAAACGGGATTGACTTCTCCCGGCCGCCTTGCAGGCTCTCCTGCAGCGCCCTCTTCCGCATTAACGTCAAGGGGGATTTTTCTCCCCGGTGTTTCCGCAAGAAAACGGTTGTATTCCTGAAGATAGTCTGTCTCAGCCCAGTTGTTAAAACGGGCCCCCATAAACAGTCTCTCCGCCTGTCCGTCTTTTAAAAAAGCTGCCCAGTTTAGACTTCCTGCCGGAGCAAGCCTTCGCCCTTCATTTGCCGCTAAGAAAAAAAGCATCCGACTTTCAAGCTCCGGCACAGCTAAGAGCTTGTCTGCTTGCGGCGGCAAAGGGACGGTAAGCGTTGCCAACCCCAGTTCGCCGCGATAAACCGTATCCACGCGGATCACAAATTCGGGATTCTCCTGCTGCTTCCGCATTTCGATTACTTGGCCGGCCAGAATAAACTGGGCGCTCTCCACCATCTCTGCCGGTGAAAGAGCTAAAAGCTGCCCTGTGGCGGTGCCTGTCCAAAACAACAGCAAAAAAAGGAGAAAAGATGCCTGCCGCTTCATAAATCCACCTCTTCTTCAACCAACTTCGAATGTTGTCTTTAACTTCTCTTTCTGCTTATAACGCTCTTCAGCAAAGCAAATCAGTTCCAACAACAAATCGTTAAAAGAAAGACCTGTAGCCTCCCACAGCTTGGGATACATGCTAATTGAGGTGAAGCCCGGCAAAGTGTTTAATTCGTTGACCCAAATCTGCCCATGCCGGTCATCAACAAAAAAATCTACCCGTCCCAACCCGGCGCAATCGAGCGCTACAAACGTTTGCACCGCAAGCTCCCTTACTCTTTCGGCAAGCTGTTCCGGCAGATTAGCTGGAATCAGCAAGCGTGACCGGTTATCAAGGTATTTGGCCGTATAATCGTAGAAATCATTGGCAGGAATTATTTCTCCTAAAATTGAGGCTCTCGGCTGATCGTTCCCCAACACGCTGCACTCAATTTCACGACCCGGCAGAAATTTTTCCACCAAAATCCGTCTATCGTAAAGCAAGGCTTCCTCCACAGCCGCTGACAAGTCTTCAAAGTGATATGCTTTAGAAATTCCTACGCTCGACCCCAAATTGGCAGGTTTAACAAAACACGGAAAACCCAGCTTATTCTCTATCTGCGCTGCCAGCAACTCCTTGTCACTTAACCATTTGGCACCGGTAAACCAAAGATAGGGACCCACAGGCAACCCTTCTGCCAAAAGCGCCGCTTTCATTAAAATTTTATCCATCCCCACCGCAGATCCGGGAACTCCGGCTCCCACATAAGGTATTCTCGCCAATTCCAACAGCCCCTGTACGGTACCATCCTCCCCATAAGTGCCATGCAAAACAGGAAAGACCACATCGACGGCAATCACACTGCCTGCGTTTTCTCCTTCCAGCACAAAAAACCCGCCCACTCCCGGATGCGGCAATACTGCCACCCGCACCCCGTCCAACAACCAGTTACCCTCTTTGCTGATAAATACCGGCAAAACAGTCAAATCCTCTTGCTCCCGCAAACCTGCCAGAATGGCTGCCGCCGAACGAAGCGAGACCTCATGTTCGCCGGAGCGGCCTCCGTATAAAACAGCTATTTTTTTCTTCATCAAAAGACGCCTCCGTAGCCAAACTTGCCACTAGTTTATGCTCCTGCGGCAAGAAAGTTGCCGCAGGAAAATTCTGTAAAGCTATTAAAGAGGCAAGCGCGCCGGCGCTTGCCTTCTTTCTTAGCAGAAATAGCAGATTTCCCGCACAATCAGTTTTCCGCCGCTACTTTCTCCGCTTTAGAGGCGGCGATTACCTGCTCGGCAATATGACCCGGAACTTCTTCGTAATGGCTGAATTTCATCACAAAGGAACCGCGCCCCTGAGTCATCGAACGCAGGTCTATGGCGTATTTAAGCATTTCCGCCAGCGGTACATTTGCCTTAATAATCTGAACGCCATTGCTTGGCTCCATACCAAGAATACGACCGCGCCTGCTGTTCATATCCCCCATAATGTCACCCATATACTGGTCGGAAACGGTAACTTCCACAGACATCACCGGTTCGAGCAGCACCGGCTTAGCCTGTTCAAGCCCCTTTTTAAATGCTAAATGTGCCGCAATCTTAAAAGCCATTTCAGAAGAATCAACATTATGGTAGGAACCGTCATAAAGACTGGCTTTAATATCCACCACCGGATAGCCGGCTAAAACACCGGTTTCCATTGCTTCCCGCAAGCCTTTTTCCACCGCCGGAATATATTGGCGCGGCACCGAGCCACCTACAACCTTATCCTCGAAGAGAAAATAACTGCCTGTTTCCATAGGTGAAAATTCAATCCAAACATGGCCGAACTGACCGCGGCCGCCCGACTGTTTTTTGTGCTTACCTTCTACTTTAGCCACACTGCGGATAGTTTCTTTATAAGGAATTTTAGGCAGTGTCAGCTCCACTTCCACCCCGAATTTATTAGCCAGCCTGCTGGTTATAATTTCGAGATGCAGTTCTCCCATCCCGGAAATTAGTGTCTGTTTTACCTCAGAGTTGCGTTCCATGCGGAAAGTGGGATCTTCTTCCAAGAAACGAGCCAACCCGCTTGCAACTTTATCTTCTTCCCCCTGCTTTTTTGGCTCAACAGCAAAGGTTGTGACCGGCTGCGGAAAAATAATAGGCGGGAAAACGGAACAAACGCTCTTTTCACACAATGTGTCGCCGGTTGCTGTCGACTGCAATTTAGCGACGGCAGCAATATCTCCGGCGGGAACTTGGTTTAGGTTAAGCTGAGTTTTACCTAGCATCGTAAAAAGCTGGCCGACTCTCTCTGTCTTATCTTTATTAATGTTGTTTAGCTGTGAATCGCCTTTCATTACGCCGGAATACACTTTAAAGTAAGATATTTTCCCTACGAACGGGTCGGCAAAAGTTTTAAACACCAAGGCAGCAACCGGGCCTTGAGCATCTATTTTGATAGTTTCCGGTTCGTTGCTCCCAGCCTTTAATGCTTTCACCTCGCGCACGTCTGCCGGAGACGGGAAAGCAGTGGCGATCAGCTCTAAGAGGGGCTGGGTTCCTTTGTTTAAAGTGGCAGAACCACAAAGCACCGGAACAACTTTGCCTGCCTGAAGAGCGATGCGCAACCCGGTAACTATTTCCTCTGTACTAAGCGCTTCCCCATCCAGATATTTCATGAGAAGCTCATCGTTGCTTTCCGCCACCGCCTCAATCAGTTTTTCACGGTAACTTTCCGCCATGTCAGCTAAGTCGGCAGGCAGAGCGCTTTCCGTCATTTTTTTGCCGTCGCCTTCGAAAGTAAAAGACTTCATTTTAATAATATCAACTACACCTTTAAACGAAGCTTCCGCGCCGATGGGAATTTGAATCGGCACTACTTTTGAGCCGAAAAACTCCTGCAACTGCGTCAACACCTTAGCAAAATGTGCATTTTCCTTATCCATTCTGTTCACAAAGACTAGCCGTGACAAATTATTTTCATCAGCATAACTCCAGAATTTTTCCGTCCCTACTTCTACGCCGGCGGTTGCGGAAACCACTACAATTGCAGCATCAGCTACGCGCAGTGCGCCCGCCACATCACCAATAAAATCAAAATACCCTGGGGTATCCAATAAGTTTACTTTTACACCTGCCCACTCAACAGGCGCAAGAGAAGTGTTAATCGTAATCTGGCGCTTGATCTCCTCCGGATCAAAATCGGTGGTGGTAGTGCCTGAGTCTGTTTTTCCTAACCGAGTAGTGGCGCCCGAAGTATAAATCATAGCTTCTGTCAATGATGTTTTGCCTGCTCCACCGTGAGAAATTAGGGCAACGTTGCGAATATTCTCTGTTGTGTAGTTTTTCACACGAATGCCTCCTTTAGTGGTAGAAAAAGAATAAGAAAGATGCGCAAATTTTTAGTTTACTTCGACTGCTCCGGCACAAACTCCTTCCCAGACAGTTAATATTTCTCAAAACAACATTTTTTATGATTAATACTCACCCTCACCCTAACCCTCTCCCAGAGGGAGAGGGGAGCTGTGTCCTAACCCTCTCCCAGAGGGAGAGGGGAGCTGTGTCCTAACCCTCTCCCAGAGGGAGAGGGGAACGTGGTGGCTATTTTCTGAGCAGAGGGAGAGGGGATCTGTGTCCTAGTAGAGTGAAAGACTGAAATAAAAATACTATTTCAGCCCCTCCTCATCAAACCGTACGTGAGGTTTTCCCTCATACGGCTTTCCGATGTTCGTCATTTATGAGCATTCAGTTAAGCAAGCTTCAGT